>Ga0208938_1000256_pt1 | contig 45759 bp, 46 predicted proteins | sample AD_UKC125_MetaG_FD_184434 | JGI IMG/M metagenome (GOLD analysis project Ga0208938, IMG submission 184434) | Active sludge microbial communities of municipal wastewater-treating anaerobic digesters from USA - AD_UKC125_MetaG (SPAdes) (version 2) | ecosystem: Engineered > Bioreactor > Anaerobic >... | reverse complement strand
AAGATAACTCATTGGTGCCGTCGCTTCCGTCTCGTTTTCGGCCACCCACGGTTAGATTTTGAAACTGGTTATATCCGGCAAAGTAATTGGCCGTGTTAGAGGAGATGGTCCACACCCACTCTGAAAGTTTAAGCCAGAGGCATTCCACGAGCTCTTGCGCCTTTTTGCGATCCAAACGGCCAGCCTTTATTACATCGTCTTCATAGAAGGGATACATATATTGGTCGAAGCGCCCGAGGTTTAGGGCAAGGGGATTTTCCGAGATGATGCCGCCCAGCTGAACAAACCACACGAACTGACACGCTTCATGAAACGTGTTAGGCGGATCGGCGGGAACGCGACTGCATATGCGAGCAATGGCAAGAAGTTCTTCTTTTCGCCCCTCGTCTTTCTCACAGGCGGCAAGAGATTTGGCCGCATCCGAATAGCGACTTGCCAGGCGCATAATTCCATCACATGCAATGATTACCGATTCGTAAAATTCGATCTTTTCGATGTTTGAAATCGAATCTGCCTTTAGAGCCTCACGCCTAACTTTCGCCTCCTCCCGAATTTTTCTAAATCCCTTGGGGAAGAGGACATCCTGGTAGTCAGGGGTAATTTCGCCCACGGCTTGTCTCCACTTTGAATCGTTATCAAGAATTCCCGTGTCGACTAAAAGTTTTGCCGTTTCTCCTGGAATCCGCTTGAGAAAGGCTTCTTCCAGGGAATTTCCCTTCCAGTAGGTCCAAACTTCTTCCCGCAAAAACTTGCGCTGCTCTTCCGTGGTGACGTAAGGGTCTTGAGGGCGTTTATCGAAGGCGTCCATCTCTTTATCCACCCACATCCAGGAAAACTCGGGTGTCAAGATGGCGGTACGACGAAATTCTCCCGCCGTTCCAACTATGAGCTCGTCAGGGAAAATCAATGCAGGAAGTTGATCGCAGGCTTCTGCAAAGGCCTTTGCCCGGCGAATACAGATGGGCTCTCCTTCCGTCTTCCTATGGGACTTTGTCCAAATTTCAGCTCTGAGGCAGCTGATGGAGGGCTTATTGTTCAAATACTCCTGCCGAATCCTTTCCGTTCTTTCGCTTATGCTCACATCTTTCCCTCCCTGCTTTAAGTGCTATTCCGGGTAAAACATCACGTTACAAAATCGCGCTACGCCATCACCTGAATTATGGTAGGAATGGGTGCGATCCGCGCGGAACTTGATGGCCTCCCCCGCCTTCAGGACATACTCTTCTGATCCTGCCATAATAGTAACCTCTCCCTCAAAGACCAGAACGTATTCCACAGTTCGCGCGTTGTGGGCTTCGGAACAAGAATAAGCTCCTTTCTCGAGGACAATGGCCAAAATCTCAGATCTAGTCTCCCCATCAAAAGGAAAAACGGGATATACCCGAAATAGTCCGTTATCACTGACGATGGGAGAAATATCCTCTTTTGAGATGACCACCGTTTCTGACCTAGGGACCTCGGTAAGATCCGTGAGCGATACTCGCAGTCCATTTGCTATTTTCCAAACTGTCTGTAGAGTGGGGTTTGATTCTCCGCGCTCGATCTGGCCCAACATGCTCTTGCTCACGCCTGTCAGTTCCGATACCTTATCGAGGCTGAGCCTGCGCTCCTCTCTAATCCTTCGGAGATTAGAAGCCAAAATCAGTTGTATATTTTCCACCGGCAACTCCCCTCATCCTGTTCATTATAACGATCGATATGTACGTTATAACGGTTTACCAACCATACCACTCTCTTGGCGTTTTCGTCAACCTAGACTCGTTCGTTATCGTAAATAATACCGATGCGTCATTGTGGCATGTTATAATATCTTAGTAGCAAATGAATTATTAATTTATAAAGGGGGATTGAGCCATGAAATCAATGAAAAGGGCAGTCTTTCTCCTTTTCTTGATAACTGCCTCGATGCTGTTTGTAAATTCTGCCTTCGCTGCCATGGGTGAAATACAAAGTTTTACTTTCAAAGGCACCGAAACGGACCTTCTGGGGACGAAAGAGACCTTGAAACCGGACGGCAAACCGGATGCTCATTTCATCGTTTCCATTAAAGGTGCCGGAGCTGTCACGGGGGTGGAGCTTAAAGCTCTAGGAACGGATAGGGCGTGGGACACGATTCCTGGCAACGAGAAATGGGGAATGATCGTACAGGACGGCAAGGGAGAGGATTTAACAACTGCCTCGGGGTCTTTTTCAACCAAACCATTTCTCGCCCTAATTACCCTTCATCTTTACGTTGCCGACGACGGCACTGCCTTTTCGGAAACACGGGAATATGAGGTCACCGTTTCATTTATGGACGGGAGCACCGCAACGGCGAAGACAACCGTCCCGGGGATGCCCGATATCTTTAAGCCCAAAGAAGCTGAAAAGGTCGAGTTGCCCGAGTCCGAAGAACTATCGGCGGTCTTATTGGGAATTGGAGACAAAGACGTCGTAGGAAAGTCAGAGAAGATCAAAGGCGACGGAGTAAGAGACGCTCACTTTAAAACCCGATTTAACACCGTATCCGTAGTTGAAGAAATTTCGATAAGAAACGTGGATGGCACATCTTCGGCGTGGGACACCGTTCCCGGCAACGGAATATGGGCCATAGCGGTCTATACCGACGGCAAGCTGCGAAACAGGGAGGATGGAAGCGTAAAATTTGCCGTAGAGGGCGATACGACCTTGGACCTTTGGGTTGCCGACAACGGCTCCATTGCAGCCGGCGCTACGCGATATGAAGTGATCGTTAAGTTCAATGACGGCACGGTCTTGCACAAGGTAGCCGAATGTGAAAAAGCTGCCAAGCCAATCCCGGACAAGGGTGTCCTTTCAGCAGTACTAATCGAGCCCTCAAAAGGAGATCTGACCTCAAGAAGCGAGGCACTAAAGGGCGACGGAAAGCCCGACTGGAAGATCGCCCTTGAAATGGTAGCCGAGGGAAAGATCATCAACTTCATCGTCCGCGGCGATGATGGAGCCTCGGAATGGGATACGATACCAGGAAACGGGAAATGGTTGGTAGCGGTGACGGACTCTTTGGGAAACGTCTTAAATGAAAGCAATGGCTCAGTTTCTTTGGCTGTGTCCGGGAAAAAGGACTTCAACCTATGGCTCACCGATAACGGTACTATCACAGAAGGTGACGTGAAATATAAAGTCCTCGTGGTAATGAGCGACGGAAGCATCCTGGAAAAAGAGGTGGTCCGTGCCAGTGAAGGAGAGCAAGCCCCAAAGGCTGTGGCGCCTTCTGGCGCAGCTCAGGTTTCAGACAAAATTCGGGCAACTTATGTCGGTAAGGGCCCGATGAACTACCTGAAAAAGGGCGAGGTTTCATCTCTTCTTGCTACGCCCGACGCAAATCCCGACGCTCACGTGCTGCTCAAGCTCATTAATACTAAAGGGACCATAGAAAGCATAACCATTAAGGCAAAAGACAGCAAAAGCGGAACCTGGGATACCATTCCGGGAAACGGCATATGGAATATAGTAGTTACCCGCGCGGCGTCTGGGGGAATACTGTCTAATACGGACGGGTCTTTCAATATGGAGGTCGAAGGAGACACGGAACTGCACCTCTGGCTGGCTGACAACGGCAATTTCGGCGCCGCACCAGAGAAGTTCGATGTTTATATTGCCTTTGAAGACGGGCGCTTGCTGAAAAACACCATAAAAAAGTAACCGCACAATTTATATGAAAGGGTCGCTATGCACGAGCGACCCTTTTTCTTTTTAATTTACGTTAAGCTATCTCGAAAAATCCGCGTTCAAGACATTAAAGCTCTAGCTCCAAGTCGATGAAGCTTACCAGCAATTTTACCGCGCCTTCTACGTCGCTTAGGCTTACCGTTTCGCTTGGCGAATGGACGTATCTCGTAGGTATAGAAAGCGTCGCCGAAGGAATGCCTTCCTTTGTCCTTTGAAGGACGGCAGCGTTAGTGCCGCCAAAGGTCAAAACTTCCTTTTGGTAAGGTACGCCTGCCTTTTGTGCTGCCTGCTCCAGCAGTTCGACAACCTTCCTGTGGCTTATCGAGGCTCGATCCTTGATCTTTATGGCAGGGCCTTTGCCCAAAGCCATGGCATGTCTTTTAAGCCCTTTGGGATAGTCTGCCGAGTCAGTCACGTCTACGGCAACGCAAAGCAGGGGAGAAAAATCGTATGCGGCCACTGATGCTCCAACAAGCCCAATTTCTTCCTGAACGGAAAAAGACCCTATAACCGTGTGCCTGGGGTCTTTTAAATTCTTGAAGACTTCAACTAAAACGGCACAGCCGATCCTGTCGTCCATGGATTTGGAAACAAGATATTTGCCGTTTTCGTAAAAATATGAATCATAGACGCCAAAGGTGCCTATGGGGACTATGCTTTCCGCTTCCTTTCGGTCGCAGGCGCCGATGTCCACAAAAAGGTGATCGAAGGTCAGGTTCGATAAATTTTTCTTTTGCTCCTCGGGCGTTTCACCTTCGTAGTAAACTACGCCCGTGGCCTTGGGGAATCTGACCCTGTGGCCCACGTAGGTATAAGGAGAAACTCCGCCAACCGGTTCTATCCTCAGGAAACCTTTATCGTCGATGTTTGTGACTACAAGTCCGATTTCGTCTATATGGGCATCGAGCAGCACCTTTTTGTCACTTTTGCCTTTTTTCCAAACCAGCAAATTGCCCAAGGGGTCAAATCTATGGCCGTCTATGTGGCCTTCAAGGTGTTTTAAAACGACTTTTTGAACTTCCTCTTCCCTGCCGCTTGGACCGTAACTTTCGGTGAGTTCCTTTATCAGATCAATCATCTTGCAAAACCCTCTCCTTCTTCTAAGATCTTGCCCACCAGTGAAACCGTGTTTTTAAAATCATCCACGTCGATTACAGATAGGGGACTGTGAATGTAGCGAGCCGGAACGGAAATTACGCCGGCAGGCACTCCCCCGCCAGTCTTAGCGAGGCGCGCAGCGTCGGTCCCTCCTGCGGTTCTCCTCTTCGGCTGGTGTTTGATGTCGTATTTTTGAGCAACCTGCAGTATTGATTCGTAAATCTTTTTATTTACTACGTATCCTCTGTGCATGAAGGTGATGGCCGGACCGTCTCCCAGGTGAGTTGCCCACTGGTGTTCGGGGAGCCCGGGATCGTCTCCTGCAGTCGTTCCCTCGATCACCAAGGCCAAGTTGGGTTGAAGCTGTTCAAATAACACTGCGCTTCCCCGCAGGCCTGTTTCTTCCTGCACCAAAAAGGCGAAGTAAATATCGTCTTCGAAACGTTCACTTCTTTCTATTATCTCCATAAGTACTGCGCATCCTGCCCTGTCGTCGAAGGCCTTTCCGGTTGCGCGTGAATTTTCACACCTGAAATCCGTCGCAAAGGAAACGTAATCGCCAATCTCTACTTTTTGGGTGGCCTCGTCTTTTGAACTTGCGCCGATATTTATGCGGAGATTTTCGTATTTGGGTGACTCCAGGATCTCGTTTCTCTTTTGAAGGTGTATGGCCTTGTAGCCAATGACGCCAGGCACTTCTCCCTTGATCCTGACGTGTTTTCCCACGACGACCCTGGGATCGACGCCCCCTACTGGAGCAAAGGACAAAGTCCCATCGTCTTCGACGTTTGTCACCATGAAGCCAACCTCGTCCATGTGTGCAGCCAACAAAAACTTTCTGTTTGACTTAGTCCCTTTTTTGAAAGCAATTAAGTTGCCCAGCACATCCACCTTGACACCATCGACCTTGCTTTCTATTTTTTCTTTTATGAAATCCCTGACGCGCCCCTCGTCTCCCGAGACGCCGTCAAGCTCTGTCAATTCCTTCAGGTACAACGCCTTCACCTCTTTCCTTACACGCCTTACATGGTGCTTGCCAAGGCAATAAGTCTTGCCGTTTCTTCTATGTCACGGGGGTCTGCTACTTCAACGGGCGTGTGCATGTACATGAGCGGTATGGAAACGAGCGCCGTTTTGATGCCAGACCCTGTAATTTGCACTTCGTCCGTGTCCGTACCGGACCTTCCCGGCGTGGGTTCAAGCTGTATTTTCACGCCGTTACGCTTCGCCACATCTGAAAGGGCCTTGTAAAACTCCCTGTTTATGACGGGACCAACGGCTAAGGCTGGACCCTCAGAAATCTTTATTTGGGGAAATTGAGGGACCTTTTCATTGGCGTGAGTCACGTCTACCACTATGGCCTCATCCAGTCCCAGCTCGTAAGCCACGGAAACCGCTCCGGGACCTGCGATCTCCTCCTGGCTTGAAAATATGAAATAAACGTCCGCCCTGTTTTTTATAGCCTGAAGATTTTGAGCCGCCAAGATCAAGGCGGCACAGCTTGCCCTGTTGTCCAGGGCTTTGCCGGAGACTTTGCTTCCAAGCTCAGCACATTCTCCTTCGATTACGCAAATATCTCCCACGCTCACATGTTCTCCCAAGGATGAACATGAAACATCTACGAAAATATCATCGAAGCTGGGGACTTTCCCCCTTTGGTCCTCCTTTTGAAGGTGCGGGGGAAGAAAGCCAACGACTCCTGAAGCAACGCCTTGCTTCGTAAATATCTTTATCCGCTGGGACAAAACGACTTTGGGATCGACACCGCCGATGGGCTCAAGCCTTATAAAACCTCTTTCTTCTACTTTGGCGACGACAAAACCTAACTCATCGACGTGTGCGAATATCCCGAGTTTTTTTGTGCCCTCGCCGCGTTTTAGAGCTATTAAGGTATTAAGCCTGCTTGTTTTTAAAACGTCCGCGTAAGGTTTTATTTTTTCCTCGATGAGCTTTAGCGCCTCATCTTCGTACCCTGAGGGCCCGTCCACGCCTGAAAGACATTTAAGCAAAGAAACCGTCTCCAATGACATCACCCCTTTAAATGAGCTTAACAGATTCTGCTTTATTTTTGAACAGGCTCATATCAAGTATAATCAGTATCAGCTACAAAAGGGGGATATGAGAGCAGATGATAAAAATTGCTGCCTCCTGTGGGATAAAAATCTATGCTCCGCGTCAAAGCAGGGTGTCTTTTTTCAACAGTCCTTACTTGGCGCATTTCGAGCATCGAGCTGTTGACATTTACCCTCTTTCTTCAAAAGCGCCTTCTCCAGTAGAGGGTAGGGTTAGATATATTTATGAATTTTCCGCTCCGAAGACGAAGCAATTTCAGATGCCTACGAAAGAATATCTGATCGCCATCGAAACACCGATCAGTTCCGAGTATCTCGTTCGCATACTTCACGTTAAACCCAGCGTTATGGTAGGCGATTACGTAAATGTGGGTGAGCCGCTAGGTGAAATGATAAGAAATGGCCACTTTGATACCTGGACGGATCGTCATTTGCACGTGGAAATAAGGCCGTGCGATAATCTGCTCAGGGCAAGAGGCGGCCTTCCAATTCACGTGATATTTGAAGGAAAATCAAACGACACGGATTCAACGTCAGAAAAGACGCGGTGTAGCATGCTTACCCACAACGAACGCACAAAACTATCTGCATTTATTGGAAAGGTTGTGGCCTTAAAACCACGATCCGTCTTAGCGGAAGGCCCAAACACATGCATTGGTCCTTTTGTCGGAATGCCGGTCTTCGTCGGTAATGGAATAGGAATTTTAGACGGAGGCGTGCCGCATTACGGCTTTGGCGGAGTATTATCGCTTGATGAAGTGAAAATCGGCGACCCCGTGTTTCTTGGCAACGTAAAGATAGGACGTGTGGCAGAAAAGTTCGCCGACGGCTTTTCAAGGTTTAAAGCCCTGTCATTTTCGGTCAAATTGGAAGAACTTTCCATGAAGGGCATTTCAAGCTATATAAGTTTGGACGGCGCCTACAGATGGAAATTCATCCCCCAAGCCGGCAAGGAAATAAACTTGGAAGGCGAAATAGCAATTAATATCTGCCCGCAAGGCCGAGTCCATCTTTGATCGATTCGATCTCTCCTTCCGTGGGCTTTCTCGGATAGTTGTAGATGGGGCCCAGGGGCGATTCGTTATAAAAGGGCCTGTTACACCCGGGACATCCCGAAGTCATGAAGGGCGCGCCGCTATTTACCACAAGTTCTAACGTATTTCCGTCCACTCCAAAGCTGATTACCCTGCCATTTTCAAACTTCATTTTTTCTGCCCTGCCAAAGCCGTTTGCGATCAAGTAATGGGCAAGTTGAACCCGCCTGTAAGCGGATACATCGGGGCTAGAGTTTTTGGCCAAAGGCGTCCCCTTTATTGGCGTAAAGGCGAAAAGCCCCACAGTTATGCCTTGGTCGTGCAGGACTTGGATAGTACTTACCATCTCCTCTTCGCTTTCGCCCAGGCCGGCTACCAGGTGGGTGGTTGCCTTGCCAACTATCTTTTTTACCTCCTCGAGGGCGTGCAAATGAGTCCGCCAGGAATAAAAAGAATTTGCCCCCTTGCCTTTTATGGCTTCAAAAAGTTCTGGTGTGGCCGCGTCAAGGGCAATCCCGATGCGCTCTGCCCCGGCGTCTGCCAGGCGCTTTATATCTTGACTCGGAAGAGGATGACAGGCAACGGATATGGGAAGGTCGCACGTCCCTTTTATCCTTGAAACTATTTCTAGGAGATCTTCTACGACCCCCGCGTAATTAACTGACTGAACGCATATCCTTTTAAAACCGTGATCGCTCGTTCTTAGCGATTCGATGACTCCCTCAAGCTCGAGCTTTGGCCACTCTACCCTCGAGAGCATCTTTTGGTCCGAAAAACTTTCCCTCGCCTGGGGGCAAAACTTGCAATTGGCCAAACACTTTCCCTCAAAATAAGTGAGAAGATGAGCCGTAGTCGGGGCAACTTGAAGTTTAGCCTTGCAAAAACCCAAAAGGACACCCGTTCCGAGAGCTACTCTTATATACTTAACCATTTTTTATCCTCCAAACCCGAGCGGAACCGCACAACATCCTTCAACGCTTTGCACGATCAGACCAAGGCTCTTTGCGCCTTTGAGCGTTTCCTGTCTTGGCATCACGATCCCGTCAACGCCGGCATTAAGGGCTGTAATTTCATACTCGAGGAGTCGCGGCCTCATGCAACCAAGCATTATGGGAATATCGGGCCTTTTAAGCCGGGCGGCAGAAATTAGCTTTCCAACTTCTTCTGCCGCAGGAGGGAGGGCCTTTTCAAAGGCGGTACCGACCGTCGGCACGAGCACTAAAAACACTAATGCGCTTATCGTTTTTGAGCTTGCGATTTCAAGCGCCCTTTCTTCGCCCAATAATTTGCCCCCGTGCAAGCCTATCGTGATGTGGGGCACAACGGATGAAACAGATGTGACCAAGGCATCCAGCGAGCGCTCATAATCCTCGACCCTTTTTTCGATTCCTATTACCTCTTTTATGGACTCGTCAGCTCCTATGAGATCAAAGGATATTACGTCTATGCCCGCCTTGCCAAGATCACAGGCAAGTTCTTCGGGCACGAGGCCGCAATGGACGTTTATCGCAAGGTTTGTTTCACACTTGATGCGCGCCAAGACATCGACGAAGCTTTCCAAAGGCACCCACCCGTTACTGTTATAACCACCGCTTACAAGGACGCCTTTAAAGCCTTTTTTGTCAAAACCAAGGCATTTTCGGTAAAGCTCCTCTGGGCTGGGACAGGAAACCATGTGTTTTAAATATTGCCGCCCGCAGTGTTTGCAGTTCATCGCGCAAGCTTTCCCGGTTATGGAAACCGAAGGAAACTTGGGGTAAGGATAGTAAGCATAGAACTTTTTGCTTCGGTTGAATTTTTTTAAAAACGCGTCTTTCGTCTGCATGGTATCATTCATCGCTTCATTAACCACTCATAAGAGGCGTATTTTTCTATCAGCTCTTTGGCCAAACTAATTTCTTCGGAAGACAGCTCTCCTTCCTCGAAACTAACGCCAAAGGACTCCTCAAAGCCGAGCCTCATCGCTTCTTTTACCTCTTCAAAACTCGGTTTTTCGCCAAGTTCCCGTTTTATTGACGTCACCCTTTCATAAGCGGAAGAGATGAACTTGTCCGTGATTTTTTCAGGGCTTACCCTTAAAAGCTCAAACATGAGCCTTATATCAGGATCTATGAGTATGGTGCCGTGTTGTAGAACGCATCTCCATTTCCTTGTCTGCGCGCTTCCTGAGATCTTTTTGCCTCCTACCGATATGTCGTTTAGGGGGCTAAAGCATGCGTCAAGGCCGAGACGTTTGAAGCCTCTTATGAGCCCTTCGCAAATTGCCTCAAAAGACTTTTCGATGTCCCTTGGGACGTCATTTTGCCCACAAACGACGCTATAGGTAAGCTCGCCGTCTTGGTCGTGAAACACGGCTCCTCCGCCAGTGATGCGCCTTACAACTGCCACGCCGCGTTTTTTAGCTACTTCAAGGTCAACTTCGCGATCGACGCTCTGAAAATACCCAAGCGATACAGTTGATGGTTGCCATCTCCAAAATCTCAAGGTATTAGGCGACTTCCCGCCTGCCTTTAACCTTAAAATCGCCTCGTCTATGGCCATGCTGTAAAAAGGTTCGTCCACTCTTAATGGCAGCAATCTCCAGCTTTTCATATCTTATCCCCTCAAAGATCTCATTATCGCTTCAACGAAGTGTTTTGGTTCGATCATGGGCGTTTCAACCTTCGTCTCAGAGTAAAATTTCTCCAACGCTTCCAGCAAGCTTTCCCTATCGGCACTTACGCCGACGAGTCTTCCTTCAAGCTCGTCAAGCGCCTCTTCAGGATACATAAAAAAATCCCCGCTTATCCGAATTTCCGATATGCTGTCTCCGTCTAACTTTAAAGAAACCTTTATGATCCCTTTTGGGGCTTTGAATTCGCCGTAATACATCTTTTTCTCCCGTTAGAGAAAGATCTGCCCTGTGAAATCTCTCAAGGCAGCAAATATTCTTTTCCTAAAGCTGTGCCCGCCCGTTATTTGCAAACAAAATTATTATAGCAGCTGTGCTATAAAGTGGAATGACCAAAAGAGACACATCAAAAGGTAATGGTGCTTTCTTTTGTTATATGGTCGTAGTAGCGACGACGTTGAGAATTGTGTTTGGTATGAAAATATGATATTTTACAACTGACAATATCTGACCTTTACGGGAGGCGTTACATTGAAAATACGGGAATCAGCGGAAAACTATCTGGAAACCATTTTGATCTTAACTAAACGGCAGGGTTCCGTCCGTTCTATAGACATTGCAAAGGAGCTTGGTTTCAGCAAGGCCAGCGTGAGCGTTGCCATGAAAAAGTTGCGCGAAAACGGATGCATAAAGATGGACAGCGATGGTTACATCACGCTAACTGATAAGGGGCGCTCAATTGCAGAAGCCATTTATGAACGACACACCTTACTCTCAAACTGGCTCATGCAATTAGGCGTTGACAGGGAAAGGGCTGTAGAAGATGCCTGCCAAATCGAGCATGTCATCAGTGATGAAAGTTTTGAAGCGCTCAAAGGGCATGTTGCTAAGCGTAAAGATTCTAAGTGCAAATCATAAAAAGCTGAGTGCCTTGTTGTAAGAATTAATGCCCTTCAGAGTAAGATTTGCGTTTCTTTTCTTCATTGCAAAAGCCGCTGCAAAAGGCACATCCTTCGCGATTGACACAATTTTCGCACTCATGCAACTTCTTGAACTTACGTACAAACAGGCATAATGCCAGCAAGCCACTGACCGCAGCAATTACGGTTCCCCACATATGTTTCGGACTCCTCTATTAGGCTAACGAACCGGTAAATAATTTACTGACTTCCTCGTCTCCTGCAATCAGGCGGACAGCAAGCCACCGTAAGTCATAAGCCGATGCTCTTTCGTCGTCGGCCAAAGCTTCTTGCAGTACGTTGAGTGAACGATTGAGTTGAGGCCCGTAGTCAAGTCGAAAGTCATTGATATCTCCCGCCAACTGATAGGTATCGAGCAAAGCATCGCAAAGTTCTGCCTTGCCCACGCCCCTTTTTGCCATGGTCGGAACGACCTTTACCCCTAACTCTTCGCTCAGGCCATTGACATCTATCTTTATCCTTGCGCTTTCTGCCGCATCCATCATGTTGAGCACCACTACCATCGGTATCTTCATCTCTAGAAGCTGAAAGGTGAGCACGAGATTGCGCTCAAGATTTGACGCATCCACGACATCCAAGACAATATCAGGCCTTTCTTTGAGCAAAAAGTTTCTCGCAATCCTTTCTTCCAGGCTGTAAGAAGTCATGCTGTAAGTACCGGGAAGATCCACCAGCATAAATTTATATCCTTTGTAGTTCATCCGTCCTACCCGTTTTTCTACAGTCACCCCCGGGTAATTTGCCACAAATTGACGCATGCCTGTCAACATGTTGAAAAGCGTTGACTTGCCCGAGTTTGGCTGACCTGCCACTGCCACGACTATTTCTGTCATAAGAGAATCACCCCAATTTCTCTTGCCTCTGAATGGCGGATGCTAATGTGGTTATCCCTGACAAGCAATTGAACAGGGTCGACTAAAGGTGCATTTCGCACAACTTCTATTACAACTCCAGGGATAAGGCCCAAATCCATCAATCTTTGCCCGGTGATGCCTGTAGCCTTGATTTCTATGATGAGGCACTTGTCGCCGGGCTTCAGAGTATTCAATCGTACTGTATCAGTCATGTGATATCAATCCTCTCTGGCTACAAGTATTTTGTTCGCAATGCCCCTGCCCAGGGCAATAGTGCAGTCTTTTACCTGCAGTAGCACGGGACCTGCCCGTGATGAATTTAACACTTTGACTTCTATGCCATCGTAAAGCCCCATGTTTGACACGCGCATTGCAAGGCCTTTACCGTAGCTTCCGATATTGACTACACGTCCCTTGACGCCAGGTGGAAGCATTGTAAGCGGCACAACGGTTCTATCCTTGTTTTCCACGTAAAATTCCTCCTTGCAAAACTCTCTAATCATCCAAGTAGCTTCCAGGTCCTCTAATCATCGCGAGAACAAACATTAAAATGACAAAAATCGCATAAAAGCCGCCCATGGCTTGCACTCCCGTCAGACCTAGCGCATTTCCGCCCGTGAATATGGTGGTGGCCAACAAAAGGCCCAGTAAAACAGGATATAAGGCCGATACCAACATCCACAGCGTGCTTCCTGTCTCCATCTTTACAGCCAACAATGTTGGAATACAGGGCGGAAAAACTACCATGAAGACCATTAATGCTAGGGCATGCAAATCAGTCCAGCCAAGGGCGCCTTTGCCTACGCTTTCTTCCAATCTGTCACCAGTACCGAGACCAAAAATGCCTCCTAAAGTCGCAACGCTGCTTTCTTTGGCTGCAAAAGAACTGATGAGCGCTATATTAACTCTCCAATCAAACCCTGCATATTTGGTGACGGGCTCGACGACCTTCCCAACCATGCCCAATGCGCTGTGAACTATGACATCATCCCGCAATTGCGACCTTAGGATTTTTCTTTCCCTTTCAAAGGAACGGTATGCCTTGGAAACTCTCGCGGCTTCTTTGTCAATTTCCATCGCTCCTTTTGACTTAAATCGCCCTCTGTTAACCAGCTTGTAAAATTCAGAATTCTTGGCCTCAAAATTCCGGTGAACTCTTTCCAGTCCGGCTTCACTCCTTGCGGCTTTCTTCGCGGAATCGAACTTATTGCTGAAATTGATCAGCTCCACCAAACCTTCACCTGCCAGGATATGGGCGTAAGGTGAGTCCTCACCCACTGATGCGAGCAAATTTTCAACCATTTGGGCTGATTCCCGGGAATACGCATCTCTCTTGGCGGCATTCAGGCCTGGCAAATTGGTAAGAGCAAATACTATGATCATAACTAAAAGGACGACAGAAACGATCTTTCGAAAGAATAACCACAATCGTTCCCAACAGCGCTGAACTACTCCCGAAACAGTAGGAATCCGGTAGGGAGGCATTTCCATTACAAATGGAGCCACTTCCTTGGTTTTTAGCACTGTGAGGGACAGCACCTTGCTCACTGTTAAAGCTATTACTAAACTAATAGTAGATATAAAAGTGATCGCAAATCTTTTGTGCGCGCTATAAAACACCTCTATCAGGAGTATATGAAGAGGTGTCTTCGCCAGGCAATTCAGAAGTGGAATTATCAGAATTGTGGCATGTCGCGCTCGCTGATCCTTAATCCCTCGTGTGGCCATGATACCAGGAACAGCGCATCCACCAACTATGACTCCGCCCAATACCATGGGAAATACGGACTGCCCGTGCAGACCAAATTGGCGGAGCACCCTGTCCATGATGAAGGCCATTCTTGGCACGTATCCAATATCCTCTAGTATTGCAACGATACTGAAGAGCATTGCAAATATCGGGACATAGTTTATGACGGCTAAAAGCCCGTCAAGAACGCTTAAAATAATGGTTCTCAGCGTCGGGTCAAAAAGAATTCCCTCACCTGGCAATAGTTGAGCCACAAAATTCCGAAAAGTGGCAAGCAAAGGCCATGTGTAGTTAGTCAGCTGATAGCCTTTACCGATGCTCAAATAGTATAAAAGGTACAACACGCCGGCCAGGACAAGTGGTCCGAGAAAACGGTTGAGCACCACGCGATCTATTTTGACACTTAAACTTTCTTTCCAGCGACTTTCTCTAACTGCGCACTTATCGAACACCTCTACAGCCTTGCGATAGTAGGCTATAGTCACCAACTTGGCCGGTTCCGTTTGCGTCTCCTCTAAAAGTCTCTCCCGTTCATTATCGACAAGTCGCATTATATCCATATTGAGCCTCCTTCATATATAACCACCTCTAAATGGCAGGGGGCATCCTACAAAGAGAAAAGAGAAGGATGCCCCGGCAAAGGCTTTAGCAATTACTCCATGTCATAAGCCCTTACCCAAATGACGGCACCAACCTCATGGTCTTTGCCATCTATCTTTTCGCCCTCCATGAGAGCGGCAAATCCCCACCATCCGGCCTTTGGAATCCCGTAAGTAAAAATTCCATTATCATCTGCTTTAATAACTTGAGTCACATGCGCGGATGACGGATATCTTTGACCTGGGCATACAAGGTCACTGAAGGCTCCTGCGTTAAGTCTTTCCACTTCAATTTCAGCAAATGGAACAGCTTTGCCTTTGTGCTTTACCATGCCCTGAAAGGCGTTGCCCGTCCAAAGGCCGTAGGGCTTGCAAAGCGGTACAATTTCAGCATCCAGGCCAAGCTCTGCGTCCCAGTCAGTGGGAAATCCTGCGTTATTCACAACAAGCTTGGTGTATTGGGTTATGTAAGTCTGTTCCATGTCTTCGTAATAGGGGCGCGGCACAAGATAAAATACGAAGTCGCCCCCACCCTTTGCCACAAATTTACTCTTCCAAGATTTTGCTCCATGAAACTCGAAATCCTTAAGCCCATCGGTGAGATCTTGTGTTTTCTTCTTGTGAAAAACCCCAAATTTAAGCGGTTTTTCCATGTTCATAGTGTAATGAGCCTCTGCAGGGTGAGTGAATATTATCTGGAGATCGATTTCGTTGCTTTCGCCCTCTTCTATGATGTCATCCGAAGGCAAGATCATTTGAAAATGTGCCATGGAAGAGGCGGAATACGCCAAAACAATCGCAAGACTCAACGATACAGCAAACAGAACTTTTTCAAAAAACCTGCATATTTTTGCCATTCACGTTCGTCTCCTTTGCCGCTTTATTTAAGATACTCTTTTTTCCGCGCCTGTAAGCTCGGGGCCTTGTTTGACGACCACATGACCCGGGCCCGCATCGAAAACTACCAGATACTTGCCCTCGGGTTTGCGCAGAACCAGTTCGCCGTGTTCATCGAGCTGAGATTGGAATATAATGAGTTTTTTCTCAAATAATTCAGGTTTCAAATCTGAATAGCTGAAATCCTTGCCGTGGCCATCAATTTTGCATCCAAGTTTTTCTAAGTAAGCTGCCCTTTCCGAAGGCTCACTCGCAAACAGGGCCTCCAAATACTCATCTCGAACTGAGGTGTTTCCCTCAAAGACAGAATCCTCCACCAGATAGATCCTTATGCCAGCAGCAGAGGATCCATCGGAAAACCCTCCTTCCACATAGATTGTTCCATCTTTCAGGTCTTCTACGTATAGTATCGGGGTATGTGCATACGCTGTTGCTGCAGAAAATAGAAAGACCGCCAAAATTGCCAATATCGCCTTCAATCGAATTTTCATCCACTTCCATCCTCCTTTACTACTATTTTTTCTTCATCGACCCTTCTTCATGCTCGCCCAGAGGCTGTACCGGTACATTACGAGTTAGTTATGACTAACCTCAAGGTTAGTCAATTCCTTTCCCGTAGGTGCTGAGTGTGTAGTTTAATCAAGGAAAGGGACCACATAGAATTTTTAGTTAGTGATGACTAACTCTCCGTGGTTGAATCTTATACAATTTTACTTTGGATGTCAAGGACTATTTCAACAAAAAGATTACCAATACCTATGTCGAAGGATGGAGCACGAATGCTAAAATGCTAAAACGAATCTCCTTTGGCTTAAAAAACACAGAGGTCTATGTCAGAAAGATGATGTGTGAGTTCTCACCGCTTGAAGCTTTCCACACTATTTGAAATAAAGCTGCTTTCTAGTTGACAATGGAAACTATTGTTGGTAAAATTTTCTAAATAATGTAAACAATATTGCCGTGCAGGAGGAAAAATGTGAATAGAATAATGTTTGATATTTATAATTTAATCCAGGAGTTATCGTGGTGTTTCGGAAGTCAAGGCCTTGGCGGTAAATATTGCGGAGATTTATCATTTATTGAATTTATAGCATTGAAAAAATTATGTGAATACGATGATATCACAGTACTAGAAATGGCGAAAAAATTGAACATCACGAAAAGTGGAACAAGTAAAATCATAGATCGGTTGGAAAACAAAAGCTATGTTTTTAGAGAACCTTCACCGGTAGACGGTCGGGTTTGCTACATAAGAATTACCGATAAAGGTGTAAATGAGGTTTCAAAAATCATCAAACGTTACACCGATTATATTAGTGAAATGCTCAAAGACTTAGACCCTATTGTCCTAGATCACATCAAGAAAGTTTTGGAACTTTTAGTAATCCTAGGAGGGTCAAGTCTTGAATCTTGAATTTCGGTGGATCAGATATTATATTGCCTAAAATGATCTATGAGCTTGCGCGATATGCTGATGCCTGATGGGATATCGGGCAACTCATCAGGGGCGAACCACCGGGCATCCAGGATCTCCCTACCATCCGGCTTTATTTCTCCCGAAGCCCACTGAGCGGTAAAACCAACCATGATCGTGTGAGGAAAGGGCCACGGTTGGCTTCCAAAATAACGGATGTTTTTTACTTCTACGGAAACTTCTTCTTTTACTTCTCGCCTGACCGCATCCTCAAAACTTTCCCCAGGCTCGACGAACCCCGCGATTACGCTATATCGGCCGGGGGGAAAGTTGGCGTTTCTTGCAAGAAGTATTTTTCCTTCCCTTTCAACTGCCACTATAATGGCAGGCGTCACGGGAGGATAAAAGATTGCCCCACAGGAGGGACAAATTTTTCCGTTGTCAAATGGCGAAGGCTTTAGCCTACCGCCACAGGACATGCAAAATAAATGATGCCCGTACCACTTCATCAACTGAAATGCCCTTGCAGCTTTATAAAAGACTTCTTCGCCAAAAGTCGATCCCACTTCGCGCAATCCCATGGTAATCATGTTTCCCGGGACTGCAGCGTTATGGGCCATTTCTCCCCAAAATTCGTTGATGACCTTGCCTTTATCACGATCGCCTATTACGACAGTTCCTTTATTTATCAACAACCCAGAAAGTGCCCCAACATCGCAAGAGGTCAAAAGCCTTGGTTCAGAAGAACGACACAAAAGGAGTTTATCGTCCTTAAAAATATACCAAATTTCTTGCACTACATTTCCTCCTCGCAGGAACTACCTCCCTTAATCATTACATTATATTCTATAACAAAATTTTGGAAATTCTGATTAAACTCTTTTAGGATGCCTAAAATTAGCTTGGTTGTTATGATCTTGTCTGTGAGGCCGCCTACATCTTAGTAATTTTCGCTATTGCATGATAAAAGGGATAAAGTGGGAGGCCGATGGTCAATGAAGCAAAAATTTATACATTGGCAAGATGGCAATATGTGGGTCGGTTATTTCGAAGAGTTCCCCGATTACTGGGCTCAAGGAGAAGTGCTGAAAGAACTTAAAGAAAATTTGAAGGACTTTTGGGGGGATTTGATAAGCGGAAATATCCCCAACGTTCAATGCTCAAAAATTAGCCCATCTGCTCTCTAAGAAATCAACTATGTGCAACCAAATGGCCTCATGAAAGTTTACAAGAACTCCTCCACTGGTTAGCCTTGAGAGGAACAACCTCGCTATTAGCGGAAACAAAGAAACTATCTTCATCTCGTTCTATTACCAATCTACCATTACAGCGAAACTATAACTTCTCGTAATGCTAGTTTCTTATGCTCGCTTAGGAAATCCCGATCGTTAATAATGTAATTTGCTATACATTCCGGTCCAAAACAATAACACTCGAAGGCCTATATAGCAAAGAAGCCCGATGTTAAGCCGCTTATTCTAAGTAGCCTACAGGCTTTCCAGCACTTTCTCGTGAACCTTGAGGTCAAAGTCACTGTGAAGTACAAATCGAATGAGCTTTACATGTTTGAGTGCTGGTATTACCTCTTTGACCGTTTTAAGGGCAACTTCTGCCGCCTCTTCGACCGGATAGCCAAATATGCCCGTGGAAATGGCCGGGAAGGCGATGGAATCTATTTCGTGTTCATCTGCCAATTTTAATGCATTTCTGTAGCAATCTGCCAAAAGCTTGTCTTCAGGTTTGTCTATCCCGTAACGTGGGCCAAGACAGTGAATGACGTATTTATTTGGAAGGTTGTGTCCTCCCGTAATTACCGCCTCTCCGGGTTTTATGGGCGCAAGTGGGCGGCATTCTTCTTCAAGACCGGGCCCGGCAGCCCTGTGAATGGCGCCTGCAACTCCCCCACCCATCCTTAACCAGGCATTGGCAGCATTGACGATAGCGGTTACGTCGGGTTGTTTCACTATATCTCCTTTTACGCATTCGATCGTCACGCCGGATATTTCCTTTTTCATTGTCTTAACCTCCTTCAGAAATGGCATATTTTGTGCTTAAAGACCCTCGTTATGTCTTCCGCGATTTCTTTTTCAATATATAAAATATAAAAATTAAGGCAGGTATTTTAGGAATTTTAAGCGTTCTCTGCCTTTTTATTCATAGACAATAATATTATAACAGCTGTCTTTTTTTAGGGTTTAATACGTCCTGAGAATCGGCCTGCCTTTGGTCAAGTTTGTAATTTTTGTAACGCAGAAACCTATATCAGAACGATCAGCCCTGGCTCTTGCCACTTAAAATTTTCCACACTGGTTGAAATAAAGCCAAAAAACATTCTTGACATAGTTTCTTAAGCCTTGTAAAGTTATCCGGGGATTAGGTGTGACTTTTGTCTTCATAAATTAATCTTTAAAAACAGTAAGGAGGGTTTATCTTGAAAAGAAGCTTCATTGTGTCACTCGCGTTGATCTGCGTGTTTTTCACTTCTGTCGGTTTTGCTGATACGCCTTCCCAGCTTCGCTTTATGGCTGGACCTCCAGGCGGAAACTGGTTTGCTTTGGGCGGCGCCCTCGCTGACCTCTGGACTCAGACGGTTATCCCCACTACGAGCATAAGCGGCGGTGCTATTGCCAACATTATCAATGCAGATAAGGGAAAAGGCGATCTTGGTTTTTCCAATACTTCTATGGTTGCCGTTGCTCAAAAAGGTGGCATGCCTCCCTTTGAAACTCCCGTTGAGAACGCAACTATACTGGCAAACCTCTATACTCAGTACACTTATTTTATTGCCCGCAAAGATTTTGTGGAGAAACATAACATTAAGTCCCTTGACGATTTGGTTGCTCGTAAGATACCAACTCGTTTTGCAACACTGAAGACCGGAACTGGCTCCGAGTTCATGGTCAATGCCGTTTTTAAGTCCGGCTTTGGACTTGACTATCGTAATGCTCTGAAAGAATGGGGTGGCTCTGTAGAATACGCTTCCTACTCCGACGGTGCAGACCTGATTGCCGATAACCATCTTGACGTCTTTGCCTTCTCTGTGGGCAAAGTTGCCTCCATTGTAATGCAAATTGAAAGCCAGACAGACGTAGTTATCCTAGGAATGGAACAGGAAACCCTCGATAAGATTGGTGTTGATTACGGCACAGTAACCTTCACAGTAGATCCTGGCATTTACAAGTCTGTCAAAGATGAACCCGTAAAGGTAGTTGGAGATTATACCTGCATAGTAGTGCGCAATGACTTGGACGAAGACCTTGTATATAACCTATGCAAGGCAATGCATGAAAATCAAGATACTCTTGCCAAGGCCGTTGTTGACATGAAGGAATTAGATCCGGCCACGGCAATTCCAGGTGATCCCATTAAGAGTCACGCTGGAGCTGTTAAATACTGGACAGAAGCCGCTTCTAAGAAGTAGCTTATTGAGCGGTTGAACTTTCTTACTGCTCGAAAAAAGATTAAGGGCGGGCTTCTGAGCCTGCCCTTTGCTTTGCGATTTTTGTCAAGGAGGTGTTTCGTCTTATGAGAAAACTTGAAGGCGCTGTAGCAAAGGCTTTCTATGTCTATGTCCTTGCTCTGGGCTTATTTCATCTTTACACAGCTGTTTTTGGATCCTTTGAAGCATATTTACAGCGAGCAATTCACCTAACATGGGTGCTACCAATGGCATTCATTCTTTACCCCTTTGCCTCTTCGAAGAAAAGAGAACTCCCTGAGAACAAAGTCCCTTGGTACGACTGGATACTTGCCGTAGCTTCTACGGCACCTGGAATATACATCATAATGCACTACGACCAAATAATGATGCGTATCCAGGGCGTAGACGATATCACCATGATTCAGATGGTACTTGGCACTATGCTTATTCTACTGCTTTTAGAAGCTACTCGACGCGTCGTAGGGTTACCTCTTGTAATCGTAGCGTTGGCTTTTGTAATTTATACATATGTGTGCGACACTAGCTTACTTCCTGCCGTTCTCAGGGGTATTCCGACCGAATTCGATAGACTTATTGAGGGCATGTATCTTACAGACGAAGGTATTTTTTCGACGTCTTTAGGTGTATCTGCGACCTTTGTCATGATATTTTTAATTTTCGGCAGTTTCTTAGAAAAAAGTGGCATCGGAGAATATTTCATGGAGTTTGCACAAGCCTTTACCGGAACCGCAGCGGGAGGACCTGCCAAAATTGCAGTAGTAAGTTCTGCTCTATTTGGTTCTATTTCAGGATCAGCTGTCGCTAATGTTTATGGAACCGGCTCCTTTACCATTCCCTTAATGAAGCGCATTGGGTATAAGCCTCACTTTGCCGGAGCTGTAGAAGCGGTTGCCAGTGCAGGAGGGCAGCTCATGCCGCCAATAATGGGAGCGGGAGCCTTTGTTATGGCCGCTCTTTTAGGGGTTCCTTTTAAAGTAATAATGATAGCTGCCGTGCTCCCTTCTCTATTCTATTATGGCGCCGTTCTCTTAATGACTCATCTAGTCGCCCTCAGAGATGGTCTAAAAGGACTTCCACCGGATGAACTTCCATCTAAAAAGACCGTTCTTAAACGACTGTACTTGATGTCGCCCATTGCCCTACTTGTCTTTATGCTGCTAGCCGGATACACACCTATGTATGGAGCTATTGCGGGAATTGTTTTATCTTGGAGCATGTCGCTCTTTGATCCTAAACATAGAATGGGGCCAAAGAAAGTAATTGAAGCTATCCATGACGGAGCCAGAAGTATTCCCATTATTTGCCTGGCTTGTGCCTCTGCCGGATTAGTTGTTGGGTCCGTTGCTCTTTCCGGCGTTGGTTTCAAATTTGTAAGCGCTGTACTTAGCATCGCCCACGGTATCCCCTTATTAGCACTGCTTTTAATCGCTATCGTTTCACTTATCCTGGGCATGGGGTTGCCAACAACCAGCGCCTACATTCTCGCCGCTGCTTTGGGTGTACCTGCCCTCGTCAAAATAGGATTTAACCCGCTAGCTTCACACCTTTTTGTTTTTTACTACGCCATAGTGTCAAATATTACACCGCCAGTTGCACTGGCAGCCTATGCTGCTTCATCTATTGCAGGTTCAGATCCCAACAAAACAGGTTTCACGGCCTGTAGGCTTGGCGTCTTAGCATTCGTCGTGCCCTTTGCATTTTGCTATGATTTAGGACTTATTTTTCAAGGAACTCCGATACAAATTTTATTCTCTATTTTGAGCGGCATCGGAGCCCTCGCCGGCATTGCCTTTGCCATGACAGGCTATGCACGAGCTCCCCTATCTTCATGGCATCGAATAGCTTTTGCCGTTGCTGGCTTTGCAGCATTTTACCACCGACCTTTAGTTACCGTAATATGTGTAATGTCCGTTCTTGTCCTATTTATGACATCTGGGACTAAGGTGATGTCCAGCGTTAAGGCCGGATAAGGTCTTAACACAGTGAAACCATTAAGGTCTGTAGAAACAGGAAAAGTGATATCGTGCGTGATGGGGCCTTCCTTTCGATAGCATAAAGGAAGGCCCCTATTTAACTGCCGACAACAGGCAAAGGATAGTGCCCTTTGGAAGCAATAAAGCTAGCTTGTAGGCGCAGGAATCCCGAACAAATCGATAATTAGTTTTTAAACACCAACGCGTCACCTGCTTCAGGTAAAAAGCAACTTCAATCCGAATCAAATATCGTCTGTTCGAATATCTCGGTCTGCAAGGCCTTCAAGGCCCTAAGCACCAGCTTTCTCCTGACCTTTTTGTCTTCCTCAGGACCTGCCTCGGGGTTACCCACGGGGTGAGGTATGGCAACGCCCGGGACGATGCGATTTGCCCCCACGGTGAGCATGATAGGCACGATCGTGGCGATCTGGGCCACCGGAATTTGTGCCACCCTTTCGATTTCCCTAGTCATCGATGCGCCGCATCGGGTGCAGGTTCCTCACGTGGAGGTTAAAATTACGCCATCTACGCCTGCCTCTTTTAATTCGTGACCTATCTCTCGGCCGAAGCGCTCGGCGTTTGCGACGGACGTTCCCGTTCCCGTGGTCGTATATAAATAAGGATGAAGTTTGTTAAATACCCCTTCTCTTTCAAGCTCCCGCATAACGTCTAGGGGTACGACAACGTCGGGGTCAACGTTTGCCCACATTCGATCGTATCCCCCGTGGATGGACTCGAAGTTTTCTGGGGTCAAGTCGTCGAGGCCCGAGATATCGTATTTGGCGTAGCTTTCTGCCGAAGAAACGCGAAGCCTGTCGGGGTTGCCCCTAGGAACGATCCCGCCCGATGTGACCAAAGCGATGGTGGCGTGCTTTAGATCCTTTATTGGAGGCGCCGGAGGGATCTTTTTAAATACGGGCATCTCGTATTCCGTGCGAAACTCTTGTCCTGCTATCTTTTGTAGCAACATATCAATGGCCCGAAGCGACCCTCTTTTTTCCTTGAAGAAGTTTTTGCGTATGCCGCGGTGGATATAGCCTTCCTCGAAGGCCGAACCAAGCGGCTCACGCTTCAATAGTTTAAGGCCGAGGCGCGCCATGCTTGTCAACGCTTCTCTCATGCCCATGGCGCTGTCTGCGGTTTTAACGATGAAGATTTGCTTTGAGTAAAGCTCTACGCCTGGGTTTTCGGGAAACATCCCCGTCACGGAAGGTATGCCTAAACGTTCTACTACGGCCGCGCAGATGTCGCCGCAAGCCACTCCGTATCGGCCGGCGTTAAAGGCTGGACCTGCTATGAAAAGGTCTGGTTTTAGCTCTTCAACGATCTTTAAACACTCGGCACGGGCTTTTTCGATGTGTTCGGCATAGTAGCCGTCGCCGCAGATGATGGTGCCTGTGACCCTTGCTTCGTCGCCGAACAACTTTTGAAGCTCCGACCCCGGCCCGACGGGACCTTGCTCGAGAGAGGGCTTGAAATCGGCAACTTCTTCTCCTCCCTTTCCTCCGTAAAATTGGTTTATGTAGTGAACCACACGGTAAGCCATTTAGACTCCTCCCCCTTTATACCCATTCGCAGCCTACGTTGCCATAGCCTATTTCTACGGTCGAACCGATGACAGATTGAAGCTCAACGTACATGGAGCCGTCTTCACGCAAGCTTTCGGCGGAACCGCCCGACAGCAAAGCTATGGCCTCGGCCTCGCCGATTATCTTTTCCATTGGTGGGACGACGATCATCTCGTTGACATTTCCCGTAGACACGAATGCATTCATCTCGGGCGTGGCGTCAGCCAGGCTTTGGCTTTTGCCATCCGTGCCCGCAGCTTCGTCGGAAATTACGACCGTCTTGATGTCAGCTTCCTCGAAATATTTGGCCGTCAGACAAAGGTCCGTGTCGGGGTTGCCGTAGCCTTCTTCGGTTATGACCACTCCGTCGGCACCAAGCTCAACTCCTATGGCGGCACTCATAAGTGCGTTTCTCACCTTCCCCGCTAAAACGGTGCTTTCGGGCGATATGGCGACGCCAAGAAAGTTCAAGTCTTTGCCGTGACGTTCGTACAGGTCACAGACGACGGGGTTATTTACGTGATGGTAGGTCGTGTTTTTGTCGCATGCGGAAACGCAGTTTCCCGATACGACGGCACCGTCGAGCACCTCGTTTGGGTGAAGTAAAAAAGGAAAGCTCAATTTGATGTCTTCGCCGTAAACGTATGTGTCGTGAAGCAACCCCTGGGCTATGGACATGCATACGTACAGTATCTTTGGAAGGTCGGGGTATTTCGCGCTTTCTTCTGCGGTGGAACCTTTTTCGAAAGTTGCCACTTCATCGGCCTTTGAATCCTTGCAGGCTCGAGCTAAATAAGTTGCAAGTTTTAACCCTGCGATGCGCAGGGCGGCTTCGTATTTATGTTTATCAAGGCCTTCGACGGGCTCTACGACGAGCACTACGTTGTTGGTCTTAGAAAAGTGAGTGTAGCGCGCTCCCTCCCCGCTCATGTCGATGAACCCTTCCTGGAAGGCCACAATGGACCCGCACGTCACAACCGCCGCTCCGTCAAGCACGAGCGTCGCACCACTGCCCGCCCTTTGCATGGGCGAACAAAAGCCGGGGAAGTATTCCTTTCCATTTCCACCAGATAGCTTTACCCTTGGTTCGATGCAGTCCTTCACGGGGATGATTCTAGTGCTTTCGCCGGGCCTTGCCAGTTCAAGATCGACCTTGGCGAAAGCGTCGTCTTTTACCTCCTCTAAGGCGGATGTCTTGTCCACGTACAAGACTCCTCCTTCAACCTTGGTGGCGTCGCCCCACCGGACGTCGCGCACCTTCACTTTATGCAACTCCAGCCGCATGAGAAGCCCCTCCTTTTTGGGGTAAAGGATATTTTGCCCCTCACAAAGATGTATCGCATGAAATGGACTCAAGAATAAAGAACTTTCTTAGAGCTTTAAAGAAGGAACATGATCCACTCCGCAAGGCTCTGAGGATAGTTGCCGTGCTAACGGAAGCTCTTGAACCCAAATGTGTACGGCCGATTCTAGCAACCTAACGAGCTATTGATGACACTTGCCTGTGGCGTAGCTTTGTTTATAATTCCCTTTGCCTTGACCTTGCATCCAATTGCCTCAAGATGACGGGAAAGTAGGTCCAAAGCTTTTTCTACGTCCCGTGCGTCGGATTCCTGGGCTGCATCGACGAAAAAGTACGCCTCTTTTGTATCGGTCGTAACGGCGCACAACCTGCTGTCGCGGTGATTCCACAGCCAACAGCAAATCTTTTCTTCATCGGCATAGACAATGTGGCTTTCTTTGACGGGAATTTCCTCGCCAGATCCGAGGGGAAGGAATACTTCTCCTTCTCTTCCGTACCTCAGGGTGAGGTCTCCTTTAAGTTTATAGGCATCATAAGCTCCCATGGGAAGCAGCGTCATGACAGAAACACAGTTATAGCAATCGACCACGCTTGAAACGTTCCAAATGTTTTCACCCTTAATCACGCGCCTTAAAAGCGCCTCCAAAGAGCAACGGTAGCTGCTGGGCTTGACGCCCATGGCGCTGTAGATTTTCCGCCAATTGGCGATCCTCGGATGTTTTGACAGCTCCTCTGTTTTAGACAGCCCATATTCTTGAAGGATCCGCGGCAGCTCTGATTTTAAGGCTTCAACGTAGTCATTTTTTGCCTCTACGATCACATGAGCATAAAGCCAGCCTATGTGAGTGCCGGGATAATTTTCCAAGATCTCCGGTGCGATCGTGATCTTCATGATTTCCTCCTATTAGGAGTCCGCAGATAAAAGCGGGATCCCGCTTTTAATGGATCCGTGATTCTATATGTCAAGGTATCCTAAATAATCCACTCCACTTACGAGAGATAATGACCTGACCAAGTTATAACTATCATAAACAATACATTAGCAAATCATAAATATACTCAATTTAACAAATACCTATGTTTTAGAGTATTTTTTAAGCCTCTTTATTACACCATACTTCTATCGGATTATACAGTATAAAGGATTCTATCAATAATCCTAACCCGACTTACAACTACTTTACAAGACCAACAACAGTCGGTATGTACATGGACAACACTGGAACGAAAGTTATTAAAAGAAGTATTGCAATTTCTACTATAAAATACGGTAGGAGATGTTTAAACACGTTTTCTATTTTCAGGTCGGCTATTTTACAACCCGTAAAAAGTATCGGTCCAACTGGAGGTGTAATAGTGCCAACACAGAGATTAAAAACCATTATTACACCAAAGTGAATAGGATTAATACCAAGTTTTACTGCGATTGGCAAAAATATAGGAGTGAAAATTAATACTGCTGGCGTAGGATCCATTATACAACCCATAATAAGGAGAACTATATTCATCATAAGAAGGATAAGGACTCCACTGTCTGTAAGACTCAAAAAACCTTCTGCAATAAATGTCGGTATTCCCGTGAAAGACATTATCCAGCTAAGAATAGATGAAACACCGATCATAAAAATTATCATCCCACTAGTTTTAACCGAGCTCAAAAATGCATCATATAAAATTCTCCAAGTCAATTGCTTGTAACAGAGAGAAAGAAGTAAAGAATATACGACAGCAATACAACTTGCTTCAGTTGCTGTAAATACTCCACCAAGAATACCGCCTACTATAATTACTATTAAAAATAAAGACGGAATAGCATCTACAAATGTTTTAAGTTTCGCACGAGCTCCCAAAATAGGACTCGGTTTATAACCGCGCTTCTTTGCATAATAATAAGCAACGATCATGCAACCAACGCCCCACAATATTCCTGGAATATATCCAGCCATAAATAAAGCAGCTATAGAAGCACCACTCGACGCTAGAGAATAAACAATGAAAATATTACTCGGTGGTATAAGCATTCCGCAAGGTGCAGAAGCTATGTTAACTGCCGCAGAATAACGTTTGTCATATCCTTCCTTACTCTCTACGGGATCAAGGATGCCTCCGATTGCTGCTGCTGCTGCAACCCCAGAGCCACTAACCGATCCAAAAAACATATTTGCAACAATATTCGCTTGCGCTAACGCTCCAGGAATAGAACCTATAAGGGATTTTGCAAAGTTAACTAATCGTTGCGCTATGCCACCGTTGTTCATTATATTGCCTGCTAAGACAAAAAATGGAATTGCGAGGAGAGAAAAGGAGTTTATACCAGAGTATATACGCTGAGCCGCTGTCACTGCAACCTTTGGGCTTGGAAGAACGACAAAGCATGCTGCTACTGCTCCAATTCCCATACTTATGCTTATAGGAGTCCCTATCAAAAGTAGGACAGAAATTAATATAACAAGAATTATCCCGACTTCAAAAGCATATTCTATCATATGAATTTCTCCTTCCTCAATGATTATGACTATTAATAAAACATGCAAATATATCTTTTAATATGAAAAAAACACTAAAATATGCTGTAACATATCCACAAATTGGTAATGCGATATATATTTGGCCTATTGTTATAGACGGAATGGCTGAATTTACTTGCTTCATACAGTTAATAACGGCCACACTACCGCCTCTAATAAGCACAAAAACAGCAAACCAAAGTATTGCAATTTGACTTAAGATATCAAGCACCAACTTCTTTTTTCCCTTCGCTTTATCCGAAATAACTCCCATATTCATATGTCCACCTATTTCTCCGAAAAGGTATGCTGCCGAGAGAAGTACCATCCACACAAACAATATGGTCGACAACTCTTCAGTAATACTGCTTGGATTGCTTAAGACATATCTTGAAAAAACCTGCCATGTAACAGCACAAACTAGCGCAACCATTACCACCACGCAAACTCCTGCTAGAATTTTTCTTAACAAAACATGTATTTGTTGCATCATATTAAGAATTCGCAACATGGAACCAACTCCCTTTTCAAGGACAACTCAAACTCCAAAAACAATTAAATAGCCATGGAGTTTGAGTTGTCAGTTAAAAATTAATCACGATTACATTTTTTACACAATATCGCTAGTGAGTTTCTTAATTGCGAGAACTTCTATATTCCAAAATTTGCTTATATATTTGCTTCGCAGCTGGAGTGGTAAGTTTGGACTCTGTTAGAGGTGCCACAGCTTCCTGAAAAGGTGTTATGTCTGGATAAGTAATAACTAAATTTTCGCATTTCGATTTAACATTCGCAAGCGCAGTTTTCACAGCGTCATCAAAAGAACTGTACTCAAGATCAATAGCTTTTGGTATTTCTGCCTCAAAAATTGCCTTCACATTATCTGGAAGCAAATTCCAAACCTCAGTGCTAATCGTAAGTACGTCTGGCTGCATTAAATGCTTGGTGTAACTATAACAAGGCGCTACCTCGTAATGCAAAAGAGAGTTGTATATCAGTTCATTGTTTTCAGCCCCATCGATTACTCCCGTCTGAATTGCTGTATAAACATCACCTTGCCCCATTGAGATACCTGTACCACCCATCATATTCATCATAGAAATCATTGTATCCGATTGCATTACTCGAATCTTCAGTCCATTAAGGTCACTAGGTGAATTTATTGGCTTTTTACAATAAACATTCCGTACACCACCATGAAACGCAGCTAAGACTTTAATTCCATGTGGCTCTAGAGAACGATACAAATCCCCAACAATCTCAGGATTGTTTACAATCGCTTTTTGCTCATCAACGCTTTCAAACATATATGGAAGATTAAAAACGGCAAAATCGGAATTCCAGTTTTCAAGTAGTGCATTAGCTACAATAGCCATAGCGATTGTCCCAGATTGAACCATTTCAAGTGTTTCTTTTTGCGCTCCAAGAAGCTCATTTGGAAATATCTGAACCTCGTACTCTCCTTTCGTCTTATCCTTCAAAATTTTTCCGAACTGCTCCATTGCAATATACTGAGGGTGACTTTTATCTTGGTTAAATGCAATTTTAAGAGTAGTTGCCGCTGAGGCCGTATTAATGAACACTATCGAAATAACTAACCCAATAATTACGCCCACCAAACGCCTTTTCATAAAAAACCCTCCTTAAAATGTTAAAATGATCTTTGAAACCAAACATATCGTATTTATCACTGTTAATTAATCACCTCTATCTCCTTTTGCTTTCAATGATACAGAAGCTATCTTATAACATCCATTGGAATATTATCCATATCATCATAATCTTTATTTTCACCACACATAGACCATATGAATTTATAATTCTTAGTGCCAACGCCTGCGTGTATGGACCAGCATGGAGAAATGACAACTTCTTCGTTTTTTACCACAATATGCCTGGTTTCGTGAGGCAACCCCATAAAATGAAAAACCCTTGCATCTTCTTCCATATCGAAATACATATAGACTTCCATTCGCATCTCATGGATGTGACATGGCATGGTATTCCATGCACTTCCTTCTTCAATTGCTGTCATTCCCATTGCAAGTTGACAAGTATCGAGAATATCATCGTGAATATATTTATTTATCTGTCTCTTATTTACATCAGCTGCGCTTCCAGCTTTTGTATGAATTGCTTCATCATAAGAAATTTTTCTGGTTGGACAAGATCTGTGTGCGGGACAGCTTGCAATATAGAATTTTGCAGGATCCTCTAATGATTCGGAGGAAAAGCTTAACTTTTTTGACCCTTTACCAACATATATAGCTTCATATTTATCGATGAGATATTCCGTATTATCAACGGTAACTACTCCTTTGCCGCCAATATTTATAGCTCCTAGTTCTCTTCTTTCTAAAAAATATTCTGCACGAAGTTCTTCCGCAGCTTCAAGATTAAGCACTTTATGCGACGGCATGATTCCTCCAAATATGATCCTATCTTGATGGCTATAGTAGAGATTGATAGAATCCGGACTAAAAATTCTTCCTACGTGAAACTTTTCTCGCAATTCCTCAGTGTCGTATTTCTTAACATCATCCGGGTGATTAGAATAAAACACTTTCATAAATAGGACACCTCCCAATTATAGTAAAAACAGGTTATTATTTTAATTCTTGCTAGTAAGAAATTTTCTTGCTAATATCCCATTTGCTCCATAACAAATGTATTTATCTGGGTGCTCTGGGAGCATTCACGGGATCACGTAACTTTTCTCCTTTGCTAAAGCGTACGGCTTCTTCGGCCACCTTCCTTTTTAGCTCCCTATAGGCTTCCTCGGAGTACCAAGACATATGAGGCGTAGGTAAAAAATTATCATGCTTGTATAGAGGATGACCACCTATTACTGGTTCATTTTCCATGCAGTCCAAAGCTGCTCCTCCTATTTCCCCTATAGCAAGAGCTTCATCCAGGTCTTTTTCATTAACAATACCTCCACGTGCAGTATTTATTAAATATGCACTTTTTTTCATTTTTCTAAAAGCGTTCATATCAAACATGCCCTTTGTATCTTTATTTAATGGAGTATGAATAGAGATGATATCCGACTCCCTCAACAATGTGTCGAAATCCACGCTTTTAACAAACTCCAAGCCATTTGCCTCGCATGGATGAACAAAAGGATCATAACAAATAATATTAGAAGTCAAAGGGCGCACCTTATGGGCAAAGTTACGCCCTATCCTACCCATTCCGCATATACCTATAGTGAGACAATTAAAACGATGAATTGGAACTGCTTTTGTGTAATCCCAATTGCCAGCTTTTGTATCGTTTACCATAATCACAGTTTTACGAACTAAAGCAAACATAAGGGCCATGGCTTGTTCAGCGACTTCGTTCATGCCATAATCGGGGACATTACATACTATAACTCCATACTTAGTTGCGGCATCCAAATCAACATTGTCGACACCTACGCCATAGCGAATAACTATTTTTAAATTTGGGAGTTCTCTAATCACTCTTTCCGTAATAGGTGCATATTGATTAATAAATATCTCCGCTTCTCCGCATTTTTGAATAACGTCATCTTCAGTTCGACATTGTAAAAGCTTAAATTCTAGACCTGCTGCATTTAATATATCCTCTTCGATTTTGATGCTATCATGATCACAATCCGTTATTATAACCTTCACTTAAAATCAACCTCCTAACATGCGAGGTATCCGCCGTCTACAGGAATTATGGCCCCATTGAGGTAGTCCGATGCCGATGATGCTAAAAAAATCACGGGCCCTTTCATATCCTCAGGTGTACCCCATCTATGAGCGGGAATTCTATCTGTTATTGTTTTGTATCTTGGATTTGATGGATCCATAAGTGCTGTATTCATTTCAGTGGCCATATACCCGGGAGCTAGCGCATTGACGTTGATGCCAGAGCCGGCCCATTCATTACAAAGTGCTTTTGTAAGCTGAGCTACACCGCCTTTGCTGGCAGCATAAGCTGGAACAGTTAAACCGCCAAAAAAGGAAAGCATAGATGCAACATTGATTATTTTTCCCTTTCCCTGTTTAAGCATTACCTTGCCAGCCATTTGACACATGCGAAAAACTGCTGTGAGATTCACTTCAATAACATAGTTCCAATCATCCAAGGGAAACTCCTCTGATTTGTGGCGTCTTTGTACGCCAGCGCAATTAACTAAAATATCTAGTCGATTATCAAGCAAATTCAGACCTTTTTCAAAGGCAATCTTTCTTTCCTCTTCCAAGCTCAAGTCTACTACCAAGCCATAACATGTATAACCTTTTTTGGTATATTCATCTGCTATTGTCAGTATTTTATTTGAAGTAGCAAAAAGGACAGCCTTTACTCCAGACTCCATAAGAGCTTCAGCCATTGCAGCACCCAATCCACGGCTGGCTCCTGTTACCATTGCTGTTTTACCCCTAAGATCAAACATATTTGGCATTTGTTTCTCTCCTTAATTATTCTATGTGCTTTTTTTCTATTTACTGCAGTCTATAAGGACTTTGACAGTGTTATTTTTAGGATCAGCTATCATGTCAAAAACACTCTCGCTTTCCGAGAGTGGTATGACGTGAGAAACTATCTTCTCGAGATCTTGATTAACCTTCTCGGTGTATTCCACGGCTTGTTTAAACTCTTCTTTCGTATATACGCGAGTCCCGACTAGATTTTGCTCTTTAAAATTGAGTTGCTGCAAGTTAACTGGATGGGGTTGCTTATGCACGGATGTCATGCATATTGATCCACTGACCCTTGTAATCGCGGTCATTTGAAGTGCTGCTGCCGCAGAACCGCTGCATTCAAAAAGTACATCACAACCTTCATTATCCGTGCCCTTTTTTACAATTCTTTCTAAGTCGTCTCTCTGTGGATTAATGGGGACCATTTCAAAGGATTCTGCAAGATTAAGGCGTGTATCAATTAAATCCGAGATATATACTTTGGATGCACCAAACTTCTTAAGCATTATACCAGTAAGCATCCCTATTGGACCTGCACCAATAACAACAGCCGTATCAAGGGCTTGAAAGCCACTCTGATGAATTGATCTTACAATAACTGCCAAAGGCTCAGTAACCGCGGCTGCCTTGTCAGACGTTCTGTCTGGAACTTTAAATAGCATATCTTCATCAACGTAAATGTACTCGCAAATACCGCCATCAGTGTCAATACCAATAAGTCCTAAATGGTTGCAAACGTGAGCATTGCCAGTACGACATGCACGACATTGGCCACAAGAAATAAGAGGGTATGCTACAACCCTGTCACCTTTTTTGAATTTTTTCCCATCTTCTTCGACGATACCTACAAACTCATGCCCCAATACCAGAGGTGGTTTCGCCCTCGGGTGGGTTCCAAGAAAAATGCCTATGTCAGAGCCGCAGATTCCACAAAATTTAATTCTAAGCTTTACTGCACCGGGCTTTTGTAGAGAGTCATGTATATTTCTTACTTCTACCTTCTTGGGAGCTGCATATATAAGCGCTTTCATTATATTGCCTCCTTACACAATTACATTCCAACACATGCCACTGGCAAGGATAACTTTAGACTGTTAGTATTTCACTATGCAAATTAACTGCGCACAATCCCTCCCTTTTTAATAAACTGCATTTCTCCATCCTATTTTTTGCTAAGATGTAAAGAAAAGCCCATAACCTCCTTATCGAGATAAGCGAGAGTAATCTTGCCTTTTTCCTGCTTTATGGTTTCCTTTATCGGGTGGATGCCGAATGTTGAAAGCCACGCGAGTGCCCTCTCCACCGAAAGAGTGGATAAAGCGATATGACCATTAGTGCCACGCCCTTTTGATTTTATGATCTCAAATATCGTGCCGACGAAAATGGAGCTGTCGCCTTCCTTAGCGGGCATGCCAAACATTTCGGAGAGAAGTTTTGCATTGGCTAAGCTTTCTTCGGCATTGCTCCCGTTGATGCCGACGTGAAGAAGATCGAACCCCAAAGAAAGCAACCTGGCCTCATGGCAAAGCCTTTCAACCGTTTTAAAATCACATGCTTCGACTGCTTCGCTTGGGACCATCCAACTTCCTCCGACCGCAAAGACATTTGAACATGCAAGATATTCCGCCAGGTTTTTTGTATTCACACCACCTGTTGGGATAAAAGATGCTTTACCTTCGTAAGGACCGTCAAGGGCTTTGAGCGTCTTAACTCCACCTGATGCTTCTGCGGGGAAAAACTTAAGGACTTCAAGGCCCATCTCCAATGCCTCTTCGACAAGGCTTGGCGTATTGACACCAGGAATTATCGGTATGCCTACTTCTTGGCAAAAAGCTACAACCTTAGGGTTTAGACCAGGCGTAACAATAAAACTAGCACCAGCAGCCTTTGCCTTTTTTACTTGTTCTGTAGTTGTGACAGTACCAGCGCCAACCAAAAGATCGGAAAATTCCTTTGACAAAATCCTTATAGATTCTTCAGCTGCGTCGGTGCGAAAGGTGATCTCAGCAACAGGAATGCTTCCCTTTAATAGCGCCTTGCCAAGATCATAAGCCAGCTCTGCCGAACTAAGTTTTACAACCGGAATAATACCTATTGATCCAATTTTACAAAAAATATCATTCATATTTATCAGCATATTTGTCAGATCCTCCTCAATGATACAATAATTTAAATTACTGCAACATATGTTTTAACACTTTATTGAAAATAAATATTTTGACGCTAACAACCTTACCGTACTGTGTTTCATAATTTCACATTTCGTATTATCGTTTCCCTAGGTGGTTTTTTTATGATAAACCTTTAAATATATTTGTCAAGGTCATATAATGATCGAGTAAATATTCTTTCTTGGTACGGGTCAAATAATTTAACAAATGGAGATAAGTACCAGCAAGTCTAGCCAATATCGAAGTAGCTTAAGTCCCTGCTTTGAAACTCCTCGAAATCCTTGTGTAAAGCACCGCTATAGTTGCTTACTGCAGATTTGCTTAAAATCGCATCTCGTATGACTTCAATGAGGGTGTCTTTTATATCCCTTGTAGAAAGGACACTTGCGTAAGCTGTTAGCCAGCCTTTCGAGTGTTTGGGTATTTCTCTTGAAAAATGTCCCGAGTTTTGAACTGAAGGGCTTTTCGCGCCCTCTAACTTTAAGCTTTAATACGCAGATGTTTCCTTCAGTGGCCTTTAGGACGTAACCCCGATGACTCACTCTTTTACTAAATACATCTACTAGCCCTTGCCTTAAAGATAAAGCATGACCTGCACCATCTCTTAAAAAAGGACACTTCCCTCCTTCTATTTCCGCTCCCTCGCAATTGTGACATAAGTTTAACTAATTTTAAATAAATCGGTAACCTTTCCCAGATAGAATTAATGTCAGTGGAAATTTTGTTTGGAAAGGAGGGAGTCGTATATTTTCGCTGAAGATAAAGCCACAAGTACGGTAATTATGCATTACCACCCGCAAAGGCAAGAAAAATCTTTAAAAGGAGGAGGCTATTAATAATGAAGATGCGTATTTTTTCAATATGGGCAACTGTCTTCCTGCTTCTTGTTACCATACTTGCCGGAGGAGCTGTAGCCCAAGAGGCAATGCCGAAAAATATAATACTGATGATTGGCGACGGAATGGGCTTCCCGCAACTTACATTGGGAAGACTGGCCAAAGGAAGTCTCGGTATAGAAGAGTGCCCTGTTGGAGGTGCAATGACAACGCATCCTTTGCCGTCAAGCGGTGTTATCACAGACTCAGCTGCAGCAGGTACAGCTTTGGCTACTGGATACAAAACCGATAACGGGATTATATCTCAAACACCGGAGGGCAAAGCTCTCTACACCGTTTTAGAAAATGCCCGCGACAAAGGAAAAGCGACTGGGCTTGTAACCACAACTCGAATAACCCATGCAACGCCTGCGGTATTCGCCGCCCACATAGACGACAGGGATAACGAAAACGCCATAGCAGAACAGTTGGTTAACGCCGACGTAAACGTTTTTTTAGAAGGAAGCCATATGAGCTACGAGCTCGACAGAGACGTAAAAAAAGAGCCAAGCATCGCGGAAATGACAAAAGCCGCACTGGAGATATTGAGCAAAGATCAAGAAGGGTTCTTCCTCATGGTTGAGGGAGGAAGGATCGATCACGCATCTCATGCTAATGACACTCCAACGACAATGACTGATATGATGGCATTTGACGAGGCCGTCAAAGCGGCGCTTGATTTCGCTAAAATGGATGGCAACACACTCGTCATCGTTACTGCAGACCATGCCACCGGAGGGTTATCTATAGGCATGGGCGAGGAGCAGTGGGCAAAGCCTGAAGTTCTTTTTGACGTAAAGGGTTCTGTTGAAGAAAAAATCGCACCTATGTTAAAGGAAGATTCATCTGCCGAGGCAATCAAAAAGATCGCAGCCGAGTATATGGGCATAACAGACCTCACGGATGAGGAAATAGCTGCCATTCAAGTCAATGCCACTGCAGGAGTCATGGTTCGTATAGGTGCTAACATAAAAGAAGGTGACCACCTGGCCGCCCTCCTCGTATCCTCAGATGTTGTGTTGGTATAGGTGCTAACATAAAAGAAGATTACCCAGTAGGGATGAAGCCAAGTTCGCGAGAAATAGTTCACTCACCCGTCTCTGGTGTTGTAGAGTTTATCACCTTCGATTCCGATACTCACACGCTCATCATAACTATATCGTAACTATGTATGAAGGAAAATTAAAAAGAGACGGCGACATAGCAGAAAAGTCCGTTCGCCATGTCGCCGCTTCAAATTCTACTTCAGCCCTTTGATAAATATAGAAGCCCTTGAAATTTGGGCATTGGCTTTAAGGTTTGTTTAACTTCTTTCTTCATAATATTATAATATTGAAACTCTAATATTTAGAATATTTCAACTTCGCTTTGAGTTATAATACAGGCAAAGAGTTATAATGCAGGCAAAATGTGATATACTCCAGCTTTTATGGTATTTAACTCACGACCAAAGTAGGTGTCTTGCTTACTAGCGTATTGACGCTATATATTTACAAATTGCATTAATAAATAGGAAGCCTACAGCTTCAGGAAGGCGTTAAAAATAAGAAAAATAAATTACGACGAACATGTGGAGAAAATTCAAGGAAGATCTATGCGCCTGCGCATTGCAAGGGCTGCGCAGGCCGAGAGACCGTCGCTCAGGCGCCTCTTGACGGCCACTCAATATTTGATAACAGCCTGCAGGTCAAAACTTCGTGCTCTAGACTTTGAAAAATACCCAAGCGAAACGGTCGAAGGCTGCCATTTCCAAAACCTCAAGGTATTTGGTGATTTCCCCTGCGTATTCAACCTTAATGCGGCCTCGTCTATGGCCATGCTGTAGAAGAGATCGTCTGTCCTTAAAGAATAGCCCTCCAGCAATTCGCGATTTACCCCATAACGACCTTCATTATGTACTCGACGAAATTACTATAGAGCCGCGAAGTTATTGACTGGGAAAGGCCAATGTGTCATTATTAATATCGATTAAAAATGATTAAAAAATCAGAATTATCATTAACGTTTCAATCTAGAAAATCGAAGCGACATTGGTTTAACTTTAAGTTATATCAGGTTAGGGGGCAATTGAATGAAATCCATACGGACTAAGATATTGGTAAGCGTTCTTGCAATTGTAATAGCGTCTTTTGTCGTTATAGCTGTAACGTCCTACTTTCAAGTGTCAAAGCATGTAAATCACGTAACTGTTGATCTGTCGAAACAGATTACAAAGACTGTAGCAGGTCAAATTGACGAAACTATTCACGGGCTAATGAACAGAACGGAATCAGTAGCTTCTACCATTCGAGTGAGAAGCATGGATTGGGAACAGGCACGACAAGCGCTGATCGATCTTTCTAAGGCAGAGCCAGCCTTTGAATCGGGAATTTTAGCTTGGACCGACGGAAGGGCAGAGACCACTGACGGTCTATCTTTAGACATTTCCGATAGAAGCTATTTTAAGGCTATTTTTGAACAAAATACCAGATATGCAGTAAGCGAGGCTTTGATCTCGCAAGCCACACAAAGACCTGCTTTCGTTATAGCTTTCCCCGTCATAGATCAGGGGCAGAAGGTTGGCTTAGCCGGCTTTACCGTTTCCCTTGATAAATTGATCGAAATTACAAAAGACTTCACTCCCCTTGGCTTAGGTTACGTCGTCTTAACAGACAGTACTGGAACTATAGTCACTCACCCAAATGCCGATTACATCATGAAGCTTAAATTATCCGAGGCCGATTCCCAGGGCTTTAAAGGGTTATCTGCACTGGAAGCAAACATTCTCTCCGGAAAAGAGGGCATGGGCGACATATCCGATCCAAATGGCAAGCAGCTGAAGGTATTTTACAGTCCGCTAAATTACGCCAGCGGCTGGAGTGCTATGGTTATAATACCTTCGAGTGTCATCTCAAGTATTGCTTCCGAAAGCGTAATTCCCGTTATCATAACCATAATTGCAGCTTTAGTGCTTGTCAGTTTAATTATGTTTTTTGTCACCTCAAAGATAACAAAACCCTTGGCTGCAATAACGGGTTCCGTCGAAAAATTTGGTCAGGGATATCTGGACGTTAATTTCGAAGTAAAATCGCAAGACGAAATCGGCAGGATAGCATCAGCATGCAAAGATACAGTCGAAAAACTGAGACAAGTCGTTGCAGATGCCCTCAGCATAAGCAAAAAGCACAAAGATGCCTCTGCTGCCATGGCTTCAGCAACGCAGGAAATCACGGCGTCGCTTGATAGTATCAACAACTCTATGGAGGAGATCTACTCGCTGGCCGAAAGCAACTCCGCTGCAACCGAGGAGACGAGCGCAGGCATTGAAGAAGTGGCAAGCGGAGCACAACATGCGGCAAAAGGTGCAGTAGAAGCATCTGAGGCTGTAAGCAATGCCCAAAAAGCCGTAGAAGTAGCAAACAGGCAGATGATCGGCTGCACTAGGTCTTTAGAAATTGTTAGAAATATGGCGAGCGACAGCGTCGAAAAGACGAACCACCTCGTTTCCTCCCTACATTCAATTACTGAATTTGTCAACGTGATAACTGGCATCGCTGACCAGACCAACCTGCTTGCCTTGAATGCAGCCATAGAGGCTGCACGTGCAGGAGAACACGGCAGGGGTTTTGCCGTCGTCGCCGAGGAGGTTCGAAAATTGGCAGAAGAATCTTCAAAAGCTGCACAGGAGATCAACGATCTCATATCCGATCTAGATACTAATACAGATGCAACTGCCTCCACAATTAAAGAAACTATCGATATGACTATGAAGGTCATCAGAGCAGTCGGAAAAACGCAAAAGACATTGGAAAATGCTACAACGGAAGTCGCCAAGATTAGCGAATCAATACAGTCCCTGGCTTCCATAGCCGAGGAACAGTCCGCCTCCACGCAAGAGATGGCATCCGCAACAAACCAAATCACTAAGGACGCAATCAGGATGGTCGAACTGGTGGATAATATGAGAACGGCCTTGGAAGAGATCGGCAAGACTGCTGAAACGATCGCAGGTGACGCAGCAGGACTGGACGAAGGAGCGAGGAAACTTGAAGAAGTATTGTCCTACTTCAAGGCTGCCAGTGCGAAGGGTGCGCAGAGAGCAGCCCTGAAGCCTCTGGAGTAAATCAGGTTAGTTGCAGCGGAGAGGATGCATCTATTCGGCATGGATCCTGAAAAAGAGGCGGGGCCTTGTATGCCCGGGCCTGCTGCGGAACTGGCCAGGCTGAAGTTATGCGCAACGGCAGCACCAAACAACATCCTTAGGACAAATACAGCAGCATCGCCGTCTCCTCCCCCTCTCGTCCGCAAAAATTACACACAGAGAGCCTGCTCCTACGCCGATTGTAGGTATAGAGAGTTTTTCATCAATAAGAGTACCTAGAGCGGAAGGGAGACATTCTAAGACAATCGCAAATGCTCCGGCCTCCTCAAAAGCAATCGCATTCTCAATCATCTTTTTTGCCGACTCAATACTCTTCCCCTGCACTTTAAATCCTCCAAAAGATGCAGCGGTCTGTGGAGTAAGACCAATATGTCCCATGACGGGAATTCCCGCTTTAACGACAGCTGCTGCCTTTTCTGCTGCATATAAATCTCCTTCCATTTTTACGCAGTCTGCGCCGTTCTTCATAAGGATACCCGCATTGTGAATGGCTTCTGTTTCGCAAGCCTGAAAGGTCTTTGTATTCGAGTTCTTTGTACACAAACTTACTTACAACAAAGGCATAAACACATGCCACAGCTGCCGCTTCTGTGGGAGTAAAGATTCCCCGGTATATCCCGCCAAGAATTATTAAAGGCATTATAAGCGCCCATAATGGCTTCCACAAAGGCAGACAATACGCTTTTCCACGTAATCTCAGGCCCCGAGGGTCAGATCTTTAGTTTTGAATATTTACCTAGCATGTTGCCTTAAAATGTTAATTTAAAGATCAAAGACATACTTTTCAATGCTACTTCTAACGTTAGGTATCATAGCAATAAATCGAAATGATTTAATTCTTACATTTAAAGCAGGAAGGATATATTTTATAGCGGGATTGAAGTTAAATGGACCTTACATCCTATTGCTTCAAGATGTCCTGCAAACAGGTCCAAAGCTTTTTCCACGTCGGGCGCGCCAGATTCATCGGCTGCATCGACGAAAAAGGACGAAAAAGTACGCCTCTTTGTATCGGTCGTAACGGCGCACAACCTGCTGTCGCGGTGATTCCACAGCCAACAGCAAATCTTTTCTTCGTCGGCGTACAAGATGTGGATGTCCTTGACGGTAATTTCCTCACCTGAACCGAGGGGAAGAAATATCTCACCTTCTTTGCCGTACCTCAGGGTGAGGCCTCCTTTAAGTTTGTAGGCGTCATAAGCCCCCATTGGAAGCAGCGTCATGACAGAAACGCAGTTATAGCAATCAACAACACTTGAGACGTTCCGAAGACTTTCGCCCTTGATGACGCGCCTCAAAAGCGCCTCCAAAGAGCAACGCTAGCTGCTGGGCTTGACTCCCATGGCGCTGTAGATCTTTCGCCAATTAGCGATCCTCGGATGTTTTGACAGATCATCTGTTTTAAATAAGCCGTATCCTTGCACGATCCTCGGCAGCTTTTTCTTTAACGCTTCCACGTAGTCATTTTTCTCTTCTACGAACACGTGAGCATAAAGCCAGCCAACTAGTGTCCAAGTTGTGTTTTTAGATCTCCAGTGTGATCTCAATTTTCATAATATTCATTTGTTTTATTGCACAAACCCCCAATAATGTAAAAGTGCCAAGTAAAACTCCTCAATGTCTTTCAAGTTATTTGCGAGTATGGACTTTAAAATGCCTAGGTCGAGGATCTGGTAATTGTGAACAGCTATATTTCTAAAGCCTGTCATTTTTACCATTTTTGAGGCAAGTTCTACGTCTATTATCCCTTTTTCTTTCAAAATAATGAAGTTATCTCTTATCCTTTCTGGAAGGCCTAAATTTTCGCAAGATATCGCATGGGCGGCAAGGTCAATGCAAGCCTGAATAGCACGCTGTAGGTTAAGTACAAAGATATCCTGCTTATCTATATCTTCTAGGCTTTCAGGGTAAAGACCCGTAACGTCACGAATTCTATCGAGACATTTTTGTATCTTTGCTACCTTCGCTAAAACTATGTCTTTGTCAGGCATAAAGACGCCTCCTCAAGATGTTTTCTTCAATTTCCCTGCGGCAATACTTCAAGTCGTCATACTCGTTTATCGTTGATACAAAAAACTGCTCGTAAGCTCCCCTTTCTGCATAAAGCAGGATGCCTGTCTTTAACGCCTGCATTTTCATCACCGGACCGGCACTATCGAGGACTACCAGATCTACATCTTTTCCAAGCAGTTGAGTAAGCCGTTCTTTCAATTCTAAAACCTGCTTTATATCGAAAGATCTGCCAAAAAGCACGGCGACATCCACGTCGCTCTCTGGCCTTGCCGCCCTTTTGGCGTAAGAGCCGATTAGAAAGGCTAGTTTTGTTTTGTCTTCTCTGGCAAAAAAGTTGCGTAGCTTTGTTTCAATTTCTTTTTCGTTATTCAGATTCACAATACAGCATTACCGCCTTCTTTTGCTGACTTTAAAGCATTCTTTCAAGTTAACATCTTGTCCCTTGTTCCAATAACCCAAATATAATTATAGCAGTTCAAGAACAGCTATAGCCGCACCGAAAGTTGAGGATTCGTCATGCAAAGTTGGGGCTTTAAATGCTTAGCGTTTGGTATGCTGTCCATGTCAGGTTTTATTCGGCGGGAGCCGAAACCAAGTTGATACATCTTTATGACCTCGACTACAAAGGCTGCATGAGCTGCTTTGCCTGCAAATTAAAGGGCGGCGAAAGCTGTGGGAGGTGTGCCGTAAATGACGATTTGGCTCCCCTTCTAGAGGAGACACGAACCGTTGATGCCCTGATCTTGGGATCTCCCATTTACTATGGAGACGTCACGGGAGAGATGAGGTCCTTCATGGAAAGGCTCTTCTTCCAATTTCCCATCTACGAGCCCGACGCCGCAGGTCAGCAGCTCAAAAAGGTCCGCACTACATGGGTCTACACGATGAACGTAACGGAAGAGCTCGCAAGACAGATGGGCTACGATCGGATGTTTCGTGGCAACGTAGCGCTTCTTGAAAGGTTTTTCGGCCCCTGCGAGTCGCTTATGTGTTACGACACGCTGCAGTTCGACGATTACTCCAAGTACGCTGCCAGGCGCTTTGATCCCGTTGCCAAAAAGAGGCGCCACTAAGAGGTATTTATTCCCCAAAGACTGCGAGCGCGCTTGCAAGCTGGGTGTGAGGAACAAAATATCCTTTATCTCTTGACAGGCAATACAGTATCTCACCCCAAAGCTTGACTGCAGCTTATCTGTTATTCATTAATATGAACTATCATATAAATGACTCTCTGTATTGACAATATGATTTCACAACATTATAATTTGTGACACGCATAATATTTTCAGAAGTCGCCGCCCCCAAATACTAAAGAGGGGGTAAATTAAAATGAAAAAAATACTGTTAATGCTTTTCGCTTTATGCATAACAGGCGTTCCGTTCATCGCTTTTGCCGCATTGACACAGAAGGATTTTATTGGTTGTTCCTCATACGGTTGCACCTATAATATAGTTTGGGATGGATGGAAGGGATATCTGACGTTAGGGCCTGACGGAAAGACAGGGGAGCTAACTCAATCGTTGCCAAGCGGTGGACCTAAGTACTTTGCCGTCCGTTATAAGATAACCCTTAACCCACAGGATTCCGTCGAAGGCATGCAAGGCCCCGGCAATCAAAAACCAAGCTCGCTTGGGCACAGGATAGTATTTTGGGTTGACTTCAATAATACTCCCAAGAACCCAAAGGATGACCAGCGATTTGATGGGTATATGATGACACAGACAAAGGATGCCATCGCTGGGGTAACCTGGTGGAATGGCATTCCCTTTGGATTCTACGCCTATAATAAGACTGCTCCTTTAATATAAACAACCAATATGCAAGCTGCTCCAAAGTGTGATAAGTAATAAATAATGGGGGCGGCTATATTTTTTTACTTAGAATATTATGGGAATTTGAAAAATGATATAGTAAAAGCTTTGGGGTCGGATACTGTATTGACTGTCAAGGGCTAAAGGAAAAGGATATGTAACCCTTTATAGCTTTGTTTGTTGAAACACATCGAGCGTGAACAGTTCACGCTCGATGTGTTTTTACCTACCTCAACATATTCGTTTGTCCCTGTCGCTTCTTTCTGGCACGTCAAGTCACTACGTCTTTCCTCGGTTTCACCCTTTCTGACACGTCCCTCTCTGTTGCGGGGTAATCTGCAACAAAGGGCTTACCCGACTTATAGATGGCAAAAGCTATGAGCAGCAGTTTCCTGGCTGCAGCTATACGTGCCACCTTGTCCGGTTTTCCTGCAGCTTTGAGGCGCACATAAAGGGCCTTTACTTTAGGGTTGTATCTTGCAGCGGATAAGGTAGCTTGAAAGAGCGTCTTTCTTAGGCGTTTATTGCCTCGCTTGCTGATATGTGGCTTTGAGTACACCGATGTACCTGACTTTTTATCGATCGCATCCATTCCGACTAAAGCCACTATCTCTTTTCTGTTGGCGTTCGGAAAGGTGACAAAGAAGGCATAAAGGTGCAATGCCAGGATAACTCCTATTCCGGGGACACTCCTCAACAGTTCAAGCGTCTCTTTTTGTCCTCCTTCGACGATTATCTCCTCTGCCCGTTTTAAGATCTCCTTTTCCAGGGATAAAAGATGGCCTATCTCGTCTTCCAATAACTTCAAGAAATCTTCGGGCAGCAAGGGCTCATGCCTCAAGGCATCTAAGGCCCCCTGAAGGGCTATCCTGTTGCGCTGGACGATTCCGTAAAGCGCGAGGGCGCAGGAGACCTTTCTCGCTAATGCATCCTTGGGAGCGCTTTTTCCCGCATGATCCATCTTTCCGTAAATGTACAGAAGCTGTGAATCGCTTTTGTCGCTTTTGGACCTGATCTGCTCGAGGTTACGAAGGTGATGTATGGCCCGAGGGTTGATGGCCACGAAGGGTATATTCAAATCTATGCATAGCTCCTCTAGGTTCCTTGAGTATGTGCTGGTAGGTTCGAAGACCACCTTAAAAGACGACCCCTTGGAGATCAAGAATTGGCGCAAAGCTTGTAACCCTTCCTCGTTTGAGAAGGTATAATGTCTGTTTCCGTCAAATGCGACCAGCTCTTGCTTTCCTACGTCGATTCCTATACACTCATTCATAGGTGAGCCTCCTTCGCTTTTCAAGTGATGGGGGTATAGGGGCTGCCCTCCGTTCCCTGCCTCGTGAATACGGACTGTGGTCGTACCACGTCCCAGATACTGTCCGGGCTGTCGGGGGGCGGTCCGTCTGACCCTCGGTCTGACAAGATTGTCGACCTCGTCTTGATCGACCTGCCCATATTTCCTCCATCCCGAAGTAAGTATATAAGCCCAAAGCCTGTGAAGGATATGCTTATTGCCAAAAACCTTCGGTGTTTCTATCGCTTACCACTCGCACTTGGGCAGACACGAGACGCTCACTACTCCGCATTCACTCTCTCTTATTTGCAGGTCTGTCAGTTTTAATATACGAGGTCTTTAGTTTTGAATTTCAATATAGCAGTTTAATTAAATAGAACAATCACCTTACATTCTATGTGCGTTATTCTATTTAAATACCACAAACGAAATGTGCATAGAAAGTTTATTGAACGCGTACTGAGGGCATAGGCCACATGGTTATTAAACCCCACTAATTTAGTTCTCTTGAAAAACGCATTTTAAGATATATGGCATATTTCGTTTTGCAAAAGAACGAATATATGATAAAATCGTTCTACGACAGAACGAAAAAAGGAGAATATCATGACCTTGCAAGAGTTGCTATCAAAGCTGCAAGAAATACAGGCCCGCCTCATTTTAAACTTGCCGAAGCGTTTGCGACCATATTTCGACGCCCTTGACCTGTCGGCCAGGGGGTTGCTTGTGCTGGGCCCCAGGGGCGTGGGAAAGACGACGTTAACGCTGTCAAGGTCGAAGGAAATGCTTTACATCCCCGCAGACAATCCCTTGGTGGCGCCCTTTAAGCTGTGGGATATATGCGAGGCGGCCTTCAGAGCCGGCTACGACGGCGTTATCATAGACGAGTTGCATTACGCCCGCGAATGGGCCGTACACCTAAAGGCGCTTTACGACGCCTTCCCAGGTAAAAGGATCTGGGCCACCGACAGCAGCAGTGCATTGCTTGAAAGTGGCGTTTCCGACCTATCGCGCAGGTTCGTTCAAATCAAGGTTCCCCTTCTTTCGTTCAGGGAATTCATCGCCATAAAACACGATCACCTCTTTCCCGTGATTGACCCCTTCAACCCGGACATGCCCTCGGTCCAGGGCGTAATAAATGCCATAAACCCGCTGGCGGCCTTTGGGGAATATTTGCGCCAAGGGCTTCGACCATTTTTCCTCGAGGGACATTACGCGGAGAGGT
>Ga0208938_1000254_pt1 | contig 45808 bp, 45 predicted proteins | sample AD_UKC125_MetaG_FD_184434 | JGI IMG/M metagenome (GOLD analysis project Ga0208938, IMG submission 184434) | Active sludge microbial communities of municipal wastewater-treating anaerobic digesters from USA - AD_UKC125_MetaG (SPAdes) (version 2) | ecosystem: Engineered > Bioreactor > Anaerobic >... | reverse complement strand
CTTGATCCATAAACTCTTCCCCCATGCTAACTCCAGCATAAGGTGCAATATATTGTAATGGTGCTAATTCACTAGCAGTAGCGGAAACTACAATTGTATAATCCATAGCACCTTCTTTTTCAAATACATCTACTATTTGTGCTACTGTAGATTGTTTTTGTCCAATGGCTACATATATACATATAACATCTTGGCCTTTTTGATTTATTATGGTATCCACTGCTATAGCAGTCTTGCCTGTCTGTCTATCTCCAATTATAAGTTCCCTTTGCCCTCGGCCTATAGGGAACATGGAGTCAATGGCTTTTATTCCAGTCTGTAAAGGTTGATCTACTGATTTTCTAGTAATAACCCCTGGGGCTATTCTCTCAATAGGTCTAAATTTTGTGGCATTTATAGGTCCTTTACCGTCTATAGGTTGACCTAAAGCATTTACTACTCTACCTATCATTACATCCCCAACGGGAACTTCTACTATTCTATCAGTTTTTTTAACTGTATCTCCTTCTTTTATACCTTTATCTGAACCTAATAGCACACAACCCACATTATCCTCTTCGAGGTTTAGTGCCATTCCATATACTTCTCCAGGGAATTCAATTAACTCTCCAGCCATACACCCTTCTAATCCATGAACTCTTGCAATACCGTCTCCTACTTGGATAACAGTACCTACATCTACCATATCAAGCTTTTTTTCATATCTTTTTATCTGTTCTTTTATAACGGAACTAATTTCTTCTGGTCTTAACGCCATTTTATCACCCCAGCTTTCCTATAATGATACGTTCTTTATAGTTTTTCTCATGGATTCCAGTTGTCCTTTTACGGTTCCATCTATGATTTTATTTTCTATTCTTAGTAGTACTCCTCCTATTATATCCTTATCTACTATATTTCTTAAGTTTATTCTTTTATCCATTTTGTTGCCAAGTACTATTTCTAATCTATCTTGTACCTTTTTATCCATAGGTACTGCTGTTATAGCAGTGACTTCTAAAATATTTTCATGTTCATTAAACAACTTTTTAAACTCATTAGCTATACTCATTAAATAGCTTTCACGTCTTTTATCTATTATGACATATAAAAAGTTTATCATCTCTTGACATACCATTTTCCCAAATACATTTGATACAAAATCCTTTTTTTCATCCTTTGAAATCTTTGGATGGGATAATATATCTTGAATTTGTGGTTCCATATCCAATGTATGGACTATAGCCTCCAAATCCTTCTTAAATTCATCCAATTTATTTAATTCCAAACCAGCTTCAAATAGAGCATAGGCATATCTATTACTTATTAATTTTGCCATTCTTTTGTACCTACCTCATCTACAAATTTGTTTATTAAATCCTGTTGCTTTGCCATGTCTATATTTTGTTCTACTATTTTTGATGCAATTAAAACCGCCATTTCTCCTGCCTGCATCTGTACATCTAGCATAGCCTTTTCCTTTTCTACTTGTATTTCCCTTCTTGCCTTTTCTATTATATTGTTTGCTTCTTCTTTAGCTTCAAGGATTATATCTTCCCTTACTTCTTCTCCACGCTTTCTGCCTTGTTCTACTATGCCTTGAGATTCCTTCTTGGCTTCTTGAATTCTATTTTCGTATTGTTCCTTCAAGGCCAAAGCTTCTTCTTTAGAGGTTTTAGCTTCGTCAATATTTTTTTGAATATTATCTTGTCTATCTCTTAAGGCTTTTGAAACTGGTTTGTATAGTAGTTTTCTAAGTCCAAATAGCAATACTAAAAATGCTAATAGGGTCAAGATCATGGACATGAAATCTGGTATGACGTTTACATTTATATCCATTATGAAACCTCCTTTTCATAAGGCCCTTCTTAATTTAGGAGCCCTGAGGGCCCCTGGATGTGATTATAGTCCTAAGTTTACATATGCTGTTAATAGTGGTCTAACAAATAGTAGTATTATAGCAATTATTAAACTATATATACCAGTTGTCTCAGCTACTGCTTGACCTAGAAGCATAGTTCTAGTAATTTCTCCTGCTGCCTCTGGTTGTCTACCTACTGCCTCAGCACCTTTTCCTGCTGCATGACCTTGACCAATACCAGGCCCTAAACCTGCTATCATTGCAATACCTGCACCTAATGCTGAACATCCTAAAATAAAAGCTTCACTAGTTATACCTTGTAACATTTGTTTTCCTCCTCCCAAATTTTAAAAAGTTAGTCTAAATTGCCACCTATAAATACCATGGTTAGCATGGTAAATATAAAGCTTTGTAATACTCCTGAAAACAAATCAAAATAAGCATGAAATGGTGGCGCAATTAACGGCGCCAAAAATCCTACAGCACTATAAAACAATGTCATAATCAATCCCCCTGCCAATATATTTCCAAATAGACGGAAGGACAGGGACACTGGGTTAGCCAACTCTCCTATAACATTAAGGGGAGTTAAAAGAGCTATAGGTTCGGTGAACCCCTTTAAATACCCTACAAAACCATTGTTTTTCAAACCATAGTACTGTGTCAATGTAAAGGTGATCAATGCCAATGTAAGGGTTACACTATAATCTGATGTAGGCGGTGTAAGACCTATTAAACCAATTAGATTGGCAAACAACAAAAATGTCATGAGAGTAAATATATAAGGTCCAAACCTTATGTGTTTCTCTCCCATAGTATCACCAATTAGATTGTTTATCATCTCTACATACATCTCAATCACATTTAAGAAATTTGAAGGTTTTTCGTCAACGCTTGCCTGTTTCACTTTTCGATTTACAACTGCAGCAAATATTAATAGTGCGATAACTATGATCCAAACATTTACAATAGTTTCCGGTATTATAAAAGATTTACCAAACATATTTACTGTAAATTCTATTGTCAAATTCTCATCAACCTCCTTTCCAAAATCTCTAATTAATAGTATAACAAATTTCTCAAAGGTGATTAAGGATTATTGAAATTTATCTTTAAAATAATCAATAATTGCAAAGGATGTGATTACCATCTTTACCATAAGAAGCCCTGTAGCTACCGTAAGAAAGCTTAGATAATCGGCTAAAGCTCCTATGATTAATACTATAGCATATATGAAATATCTTATAAAATACTGACGTACTGAATAACCATAGGCCCTTGAAGGTTTCATAGTTACCGCCTTTTCAGCGGATTTTTCCATTAGTTTAAATGTTAGTATGCTAATAGAAGTTCCAAATATGTATCCTAGTATATAGGGTTTTGGCTCTTTAATTCCTATAAGCATTATGCCGATAATTATAAGGCCTAATACGGCAGTTCTTTTAATTATTATAGTTACTATATTTTCATCACCAAACATGCTGTCACTTCCCATAGCATTACTTTTTATCGATAAATTTAAACAAATTTAAAAAACCAGCCCCAGCTCCTATTACTATGAATGTTAATGTAAAAATCATTTCTGTCTTTAGTTTTTTATCCAATAATCCACCTAAATATACCCCTAATAATATAGGAGTTATAATGGATAAACCTATTTGAGTTATAAGAGCTAAATTTTTGTATATATTTTTGTTTTTCTTTTTGTTCAAACTAAACACTCCTATAATACAAACATTAAAGGAAAAGTTAATACATCTGAAAATATTGCAATATAATATATAATATACATAAAAACCTAAAATATTGCAAATGTTTTATTCAAAAAAAGTAAGGTTTATAGGTATAAATCTTTATTATTGCTATCATCTAACAATATAATATATTTTTTTCTTCTAAAAAATGAGACTACCAATTGAAATTGGCAGCCTCATTTTTTAGTATTTAATTGTTAAACTTCCTGTTTTTTTAATTCTTCTAAATCTAGAGGCTTTCCTATGATTTTAAGTATAGCATAAAGTAGTACTAATCCTATTAATAATATTATCACAGGATTTAATAATGTAAGTCCTGCTATTAAATAGCATATTATTGAAACCCCCGCTACTAACATACCATAAGGCATTTGTGTCTTAACATGATCCATATGGTCAGATCCTGCTCCCATAGATGCCATAATGGTAGTATCGGAAATGGGAGATACGTGGTCTCCTAATATGGCACCACTTAAAACTGTACTTATAGTTATAATAGACATTACTGGATCTGCTCCAGTTTGTATATAACTTTCCACCAAAGGTATAGCCAATGGAGTTACTATAGCCATAGTACCCCAAGCAGTACCTGTGGCAATGGAAATAAGGCCAGATATTATAAATACTATTACAGGTAAAATAGAAACTGGTATTTTCCCTGATACAGCTCCAACTAAGAAATCAGCAGTTCCTACATCTTGAGTTACACTTCCAATAGACCAAGCCAATACTAATATGGTACAAGCTATAAGCATGGATTTAGCTCCTTCTAACCAAGTATCAAATGCTTCCCCAACTGTAAATACCTTTTGGGCTATACCCATAATCATAGCCACCATACTTGCAATTAAGGACCCCCATAATAAGGCTTTGAAAGAATCTCCATTACTAAAAGCTTCTCTAAAACCAACAGCCCCTCCTGCATCAAGATAACCAGTATACCAAATCCCTAAAAATACTACTACCACCAGTGTAACTATTGGAACTACAGCACTTGAAATTTTTAAATCAACATCCTCTTTAACCTCCATACGTGCTATTTCATCGCCACTCATCGGGGTAGAACCATCAGCGACTAATTTTCCTGTAAGTCTAGCTCTTTTTTCTGCTTCATACATTGGCCCAAATTCTCTTTGTGTCAATATGGTCATTAGAACCATCAATAATGCAAATATACAATAATACATATAGGGAATGGTTTTTAAATAAGTGCTATATCCATTTATTTCCACTCCCATGTTCCTATATGTATCCGCTATTACTGATATCATATAACCAACCCAAGTGGAAACTACTGCAATACCAGTAATGGGAGCAGCAGTTGAGTCTATAATATAGGATAGTTTTTCCTTTGAAACATTATGTTTGTCTGTTATAGGACTCATGGTAGGCCCAACTATCAAAGAATTAGCATAATCATCAAAAAACACAAATATACCTAATATCCAAGTAAACAATTGAGCAGATTTTGGATTTTTAACTTTCTTTCCTAAACTTTCTGCAATAGCTAAAGTTCCCCCCATTTTGTTTATTAAACCAATCATTCCACCAATAGCTAATAAAAATATAATGACACTAGCTGAATCTGGATCCCCAAGGGAGCCAACTATATATTCATCCATAGATCTTAATAATCCAAAAAAGGGATTCCATCCATTTAGCATTGTACTACCAAGAAATATTCCAATAAATAAGGATAATAGTACTTGTTCTGTTACAAAAGCCAATACAATAGCAACTAATGGTGGTAATATAGATATCCAACCAAAATCTACTTGATTTCCCTCTGCAAATACTGGAATAGATAAGAATAATGTAAATAGTAACAATAATACTAAAAATGTCCTTCTTTGCTTTTTCATTTCATTAAACTCCTTTCTAAAATTAGCTAAGTACAGGCTAACATATAATACATATTTTAAAGGGATTTTACACATTTTTCACCTCCTTGTTCATATTTTATTCGTAGAACTTAGTTTTTTGTTATCGTTTTCCTAATATTCTGACAATTCCCTTTAGATAGCACCTATCCAAAAACTAGATGCTATTTAGTTTATTATTATACTTCCATATATTTTAAATCTTCTGGTATTATCAATTGGGCTTCTGTGGCTTCTTGTACTTGTTCTACTGTGTATTCTGGATTTATCTCCTTAAGTACTAATCCTCCTTCAGTAACTTCCATAACTCCCATTTCAGTTATTATCATATCCACTACTTTTACAGCAGTTAATGGTAAATTGCATTTTTTAAGTATCTTGTGGTTCCCTTTTACCGTATGTTCCATGGCAATAATTACCTTTTTGGCTCCTACTACCAAGTCCATGGCTCCTCCCATTCCTGGTACCATCTTCCCTGGTATCATCCAATTAGCTAAATTTCCTTCTTCGTCCACCTGTAAGGCTCCTAATACTGTTATATCTACATGACCACCCCGGATTATTCCAAAGGATGTGGCTGAGTCGAAAAATGCTCCTCCTGGTAATATGGTTACATATTGTCCTCCTGCATTTACTATATCCTTATCTTCCTTTCCTTCTTCTGGTGCTGGGCCTAAGCCTATGAAGCCATTTTCCGATTGGAATAAAACCTCCATCCCTTCAGGTACATAATTAGCTACTGCTGTAGGTAAACCAATGCCTAGGTTTACCACATCTCCATCTTTCAATTCCTGAGCAACCCTTTTAGCTATAAATTGTTTCATTTGGTTTCTATCCATTACTGGTCACCTCCAACCACTATATAATCCACAAACAATCCAGGAGTGACTACATGATTTGGATCTAAATCTCCTACTTCCACTAGATTTTCTGCTTCTACTATTACCCTATCAGCTGCTGTTGCCATTAAGGTGTTGAAATTCCTCGTGGCTCCTCTATAGGCTATATTTCCAGCTTTATCCACTTTATGACCAAGAATTAGTGCTACATCTGCTCTTAAAGGCAGTTCAAGTAAATAGGTCTTACCATTTACTTCTATCTTCTCCTTACCTTCTTCTACTACTGTTCCCAATCCAGTTGGGGTTAGAAAACCTCCTAATCCTGCCCCACCTGCCCTAACCTGTTCTGCTAATGTTCCCTGAGGTACTAATTGTACTTCCATTTCCCCTGAATTCATTTGATTACCTGTTTCCCTATTGGTTCCAATATGGGAAGCTATAAGTTTTTTAATCTGTTTGTTTACTACCAATTTTCCTACACCAAAATCTTCAAATCCAGAATCGTTGCAGATTAATGTTAAGTTTTTTACCCCTTTCTCTACTAATGCATCTACTAATTTGTGAGGGGTGCCACATCCTAGAAATCCGCCAACCATGATGGTCATACCATCTTCAATATAATTGATAGCTTCTTCAATACTTACAAGTTTTGCCACAAAATCACCTCCGAATTTCTAAATCCAGTTAAGTAATCTATTACCAATTATGGTTATTCGTTATAATATTATCAAAATTCTACTAATTTATCAATGAGTAATTTGTTTCAATTAAATTAATTTTTCCTCATCCTATTTGTGGAACATAGAGAACAGTCCCTGATGTCCCACTATCTTTTGACAATTATGGATATGCCTTGGCCTCCACCTATACATAGAGTTGCTAATCCAGTTTTTGCATCTCTTTTATCCATTTCATAAAGCAATGTAACCAATATTCTAGCTCCTGATGCTCCAATAGGATGGCCTAAAGCTATGGCCCCTCCATTTACATTAAGCTTTTCATCATCAAATTTCAATTCTTTTGATACTGCTAAAGATTGTGCTGCAAAGGCTTCGTTCCCCTCTATTAAATCTAAATCTTCTACAGTCAACCTAGCTTTTTCTAAAGCCTTCTTAGTAGCAGGTATTGGTCCTGTACCCATTATGCTTGGATCTACTCCTGCTGACGCATAAGCTTTAATAGTTGCTAAAGGCTTTAATCCTAATTCTTCCGCCTTTTCTTTAGCCATTAAAACTAAAGCAGCTGCTCCATCATTTATACCTGATGCGTTTCCTGCTGTTACCGTGCCACCTTTTTTAAATGCAGGTCTTAGTTTAGCTAATCCTTCTATGGTAGAGCCAAATCTTGGATGCTCATCTGTATCTACTACTAGTGGATCACCTTTTCTTTGAGGTACTTCCACTGGAACTATTTCATCTTTAAATCTTCCGCTTTTTATAGCTTCTTCAGCTCTTTGTTGACTTCTTAATGCGAATTTATCTTGTTCTTCTCTAGTCAAATTATATTTTTCTGCTAAATTCTCTGCAGTAATTCCCATATGATAGTCATTAAATATATCCCAAAGTCCATCTTTTATCATATAGTCCTCTAATACTCCATCTCCCATCCTTTGCCCCCATCTAGCTTTTTTTAATAAATATGGGGCTTGAGACATATTTTCCGTACCCCCAGCTAAAATTATATCTCCTTCTCCAACCATAATAGATTGGGCAGCTAATGTTACAGATTTAAGACCAGAACCACATACCTTATTTACAGTATAAGAAGGCACTTCTACTGGAATTCCTGAGTAAATAGAAATCTGTCTTGCTACATTTTGGCCTAGTCCAGCTTGTAGTACATTACCAAATATAACTTCATCTACCATATCTGGTTTAATATTTGCTCTTTTCATAGCTTCCTTGGCAACTATAGTCCCTAAACTTACTGCTGATACATCTTTAAAGCTTCCACCAAAGGTACCAATAGGCGTTCTAACTGCCGATACAATAACAACTTCCCTCATGCTTAAATACCTCCCCTTTTTATTTCAAATAATCCATACTCTTCCTCAAATAATTATAGTTGCAATATCCATGCCATCTCCATGTTTCTAAATTTTATATCTATTGTAACTATTGCAAATACTTGCTTTAAGAAATCATTTCCTTTCCTATATAACTATTTTGAATTTTCAAATACAAAAAAAGTGTAGAAATATTTCTACACAAATATTTGTTAAATATTTAAGTAATCTTAACTATGCCATGTTTATAGTGCTTTATAATGATAAAATAACAGCTTTGAATTGTAGCTAAAAAGATACATTATGTGTAAAACTGTATCTTTTTAGCTACAACTATATATCCAATCCATATTTATTTATCTTTTTATATAATGCAGTACGATGTATACCTAGTTTTTCAGCTGCTAAAGTCTTATTCCCTTTGGTTTTAGATAGAGCTTTGATGATTGCTTCCTTTTCAACTTCAGCTACTACTTCTCTTAATAGAGATATTTCATTAAACTTCTCCATCTCCCCTTCTATATTCATGAATATTCTCTCAGGTAGATGCTTAGGCAATATAGTACTTCCTGAAGATAGGTTAATCCCTCTTTCCAATACATTTCTTAGCTCTCTTACATTGCCAGGCCAATGATACTGTTTTAAAATGTTTAAAGTCTCTGGAGAAAGTTTTTTCTTTTGGGTATCCAACTCTTTTGCTAAATATTCTAGTAAATTTTCAGCAATTAATGGGATATCATCTTTTCTATCCCTTAAAGGTGGTATGTCCAAAGTTATTACATTTAATCTATAGTATAGATCTTCTCTAAATTTTCCAATTTTTACAGCTTCTTCAATATCTTCATTAGTGGCAGCTATTATTCTAACATCTAAAAGGATTTTTTCAGTACCCCCTACCCGTTCAAACTCCTTTTCTTCCAATACCCGCAATAGTTTAGCTTGCATTTCCAATGGCATATTGCCTATTTCATCTAAGAATATGGTACCTCCATTAGCTAATTCAAATTTCCCCGGTTTCCCACTTTTTTTAGCACCAGTAAAAGCTCCTCCCTCATATCCAAATAATTCCGATTCTAGTAGTTCCTTAGGTATAGCTGCACAATTTATAGCCATGAAAGATTCAGCTCTTCTATAGCTCGCCTTGTGTATAGCCTGAGCAAACATCTCTTTTCCTGTGCCTGATTCTCCCAATATCAATACGGTAGAATTAGATTCAGCAGCTTTTCTAGCTAGCTTTTTTAAATATTCCATCTTAGGATCTTGTGTTATTATGCTATCAAAGGAATATTTTTTATCCTGAAGTCTTTCCAATTCTCCCTTGTATTCTTTAACCTTATTCTCCAGTTTAATTAATTCCTTTGCCATCTCCCTAATATCGCTGGCATCTTTAAATAATACAGCTCCAACAGCTCCAATTATTCGTCCATTACGAATAATTGGAATTCTATTGGCTATCATATCATGTCCATGTATTCTCTGAATATCTTTTATCTCTTTTCTACCAGTTTTAACTACTATATGCAATCGAGTATTTTCTATAACATCTTCCACAGGTTTACCTACAGCATCTTTTTCCCTTATACCAAATAATTTTTCATAGTTCCATTTAACAATCTTTCCCTCAGCATCTACTAATGTAAATCCTTCATATGCATGTTCCAGCAGATCCTCTATCATGTCTAAAGTCATTTTCTCTTGCATCAATTGGCTATGGGAATCCTTAATATCCGTTATATCTCGTATTGTAAATATATGATTCAATACTTTTTCATATTCTATATAAGGAATGTGTCTTAATAATAAATGGTTTCCATTTAATTTAAATTCTTGTTCTCTTTTCTTCTCATCTAGAATAAAGGAATCCCTTAATTTTTCATCCTTAATAAAATTGGGAAAGGGATTAGACTTAAGTTCTTCTTTGGCTATTCCCAACATTCTTAGAAAGGCAGTATTAGTATATACTTTATTATGCATATCAACAATAAGTATGCCATCTTCTATAGAGTCTAACAAAAATTCTAGCAAAGCTTCATCTTCAATATTAAATTCCATGGAATCCCTCCTAAACTGTAGAACCTCCATGTTTTAAGATTATATCAACAATCCTCTCTGATGCTTTACCATCTCCATAGGGATTTACTGCGTTGGCCATTTTATAGTATTCTTCTTCATTTGATAATAAAATATCCAATTCCCTATATATATTATCATATTGAGTACCTACTAGTTTTGCAGTACCTGCTTCTATTCCCTCAGGCCTTTCTGTTTCTTCTCTTACTACAAGTACTGGCTTCCCTAGACTAGGAGCTTCTTCTTGAAGGCCACCTGAATCTGTAATCACCAAATAAGATCTAGCCATTAAATTGGTAAAAGGTTCATAGTCTAAAGGATCTATTATATGTACCCTTTCTTGATTATCAAATATCCTATAAGCTATATCTCTAACCTTAGGATTTAAATGAATGGGAAATACCAATTCCACATCAGGATATTTGTTGACTATATCTTTTACAGCAGAAAATATATTTTCCATAGGCTTTCCAATGTTTTCCCTCCTATGGGAAGTTAAAAGTATTACCCTTTTGTTTTTATAATCTATATTATTTAAACTCGAATATTTAAACTCATAATTTTCTTTAACTACATAGTTGAGAGCATCTATAACGGTATTTCCTGTTATAAATATCCTATCATCAGGATAACCTTCCCTTAGTAGATTTTGTCTATTATTTTCTGTAGGAGCAAAATGAAAATTGGTAAGAACCCCTGTAAGTCTTCTATTGGCTTCTTCTGGATAAGGTGAATATAGATTCCCTGACCTAAGCCCTGCTTCCACATGTCCTACTTTTACTTTTTGATAAAAAGCTGCTAATGCTCCTGCAAATACAGTAGTGGTATCCCCTTGAACTAGCAATACATCAGGCTTTGTTTCTATTATTACCTTTTCTAATCCTTCCAATGCTCTAGTGGTTATTTCCGTTAAAGTTTGTCCTGGTTTAAATATATTTAAATCATAATCTGGTTCTATATTAAATATATTTAACACTTGATCTAACATTTCTCTGTGTTGAGCTGTTATACATATTATATTTTCAATTCCTTCGCTCTTTTCCATGGTTTTTATAATGGGAGCCATCTTAATACCTTCTGGTCTTGTCCCAAATACAGTCAAGATTTTTATGTTATTCATCCTTTTCCTCCTTTTTAGAACCATAAAGTCCCATCTTTCCTGCTAGTAATATGGTTATGATAAATATTATTATGGATATGGTAACAGCTCTCTTGCTATTTATCTTAGCTATTAACACTGCACATAATCCAAATATAGCACTAATAAAATACAATATTAGGACAGTTTTCTTTTGAGAATATCCCATTTGTAACAATCTATGATGGAGATGGCCTTTGTCTGCTTCTGCTATGGATTTGCCATTTAATAATCTTCTAAATATGGCAAAGGTAGTGTCAAATATAGGGACTCCTAGAATTATAATTGGAACTACTACTGCAATGGTAGCTACAGATTTCATAACCCCTTCTATAGATAAGCTTGCCAACATAAATCCTAAAAATAATGCCCCTGTATCTCCCATAAATATACTAGCTGGATTAAAATTATAAGGTAAAAACCCTAAACATGCCCCAGCTATTATGGAAGAGATTATCATTACCGGTACATAATTAAACTTCCCAGCTACAAACAAAAAGGATAAACTAGCTATCATAGCTACCCCTGCAGCTAATCCATCTAATCCATCTATTAAATTTAATGTATTGGTAATTCCTACTACCCAAAATATGGTTATGGGTATGGAAAAGATGCCTAATTGTATTAGCTTAGTAGTCTTAGTAAATGGATTTGTTATTGCATCTATTTTAACATCTCCTATAATTAATACAATAGCTGCTACTATTTGAAAGACAAGTTTCATTCTAGGGCTTATATCCTTTATATCATCTATTATTCCTGAAATACATATAATACTTCCTCCTATAAGAATGGAGATAAGGCTTTTATCTATGGGAAGAAATATTAATGAAGTGATAATAATTGATATATATATAGCTAAGCCCCCCATCAAAGGCATAGGCTTTTTATGTACTCTTCTCTCATCTTTTGGAACATCCATGGCTCCAAGTTTTACTGCTATCTTTTTGACTACTGGAGTCATAGATAATGATAAAGCTAGTGATATGATAAATGGCATAAAAATGTACTCCATTCTATTTCGCTCCTTTTATAGTATTCTTATAAAATTTTATATTAGAATAATAAATAAGTCAATTATTATGAATACTTTAATTAAAATAGAGCGACCTATAAAGTCGCCCTAATCTATTTAGTTCCAAATAGCCTGTCTCCTGCATCCCCCAAACCTGGAACTATATAAGCATCTTCATTTAATTTTTCATCTATGCTTGCTACATATATATCCACATCAGGATGGGCTTTTTGTACTGCATCTATTCCCTCTGGTGCTGCAATTAAACAGACTAATTTTATGGAATTGGAACCCTTTTTCTTTAAAAAATCTATAGCTGCAGTTGCAGAACCTCCTGTAGCCAACATTGGATCTAATACTATTAGTTCTCTTTCTTCAATATCGTAAGGTAATTTACAATAGTACTCTACTGGTTTTAAAGTCTCTGGATCCCTGTACAATCCTACATGGCCAACTTTAGCAGCAGGAAGTAAGTTTAACATACCATCTACCATACCTAAACCTGCCCTTAATATGGGAACTAACCCCAATTTCTTTCCTGAGATAATTTGAGCTTTAGTAGTAGTAATTGGTGTTTCTACTTCTATCTCCTCTAAAGGCAAATCCCTAGTAACTTCATATGCCATAAGCATAGATACTTCTTTCACCAATTCTCTAAATTCCTTAGATCCTGTATTCTTGTCCCTAATAAATGTAAGTTTATGCTTGATTAGTGGATGATCTAAAACTATAACTTTCCCCATGTATAAGACTCCTTTCCTATTAGAACTATGGGATATACCCAAAGTTTATTCTATTTCCATTGTTTTTACGTCCTGTGTGATTATATCATAAATTAAGCTTCTATATTAGAAATTTTATTTATTCTTCTTTCATGCCTTCCCCCTTGAAATTCTGCTTTTAACCATGCAGATACTATTTCAATAGCTAAGTCTTTCCCTATAACCCTTCCACCTAATGCTAAAACATTTGCATCATTGTGTTCCCTACTCATTCTTGCTGAATAGGTATCACTACATAAAGCACATCTAATTCCTGCTACTTTGTTACATGTAATAGATATTCCTATTCCAGTACCACATATGGCTATGCCTCTATCTACTTCTCCTGATATTACGCCTTTAGATAATTTAAGTCCATAATCAGGATAATCTACTGAATCTAAAGAATTGGTGCCATAATCTATATACTCGATATTCTCTTGTTCTAGATACTCCTTTATATATTCCTTTAGTTCATAACCACCATGATCACTACCTATGCCTATTTTCATCAAGAAATCCTCCTTTTTCTATTATTTCTTCCAATGCCCTTTTAATCTCTTCTTTTGTATGCCTATATACATCTATTCCTTGACCAAAGGGATCTAATACATCTTCTTCTACACCATAGGCATACTCCTTTAAGGTAAACACTTTTCCCTTTAAAAAAGAGTATTTTGAAAGCAGCGTTTCCTTATGAGATTTAGCCATAGTAAGTATCAAATCAGACTCTTCTAACAAATCCCTGTGGATCATATTAGCTCTATGATTGCTTATATCTATACCTTCTTCTTTTAATACCTGTAATGCTTCTTTGGATACCCTTTGACCATCAAATGCAAAGACTCCTGCAGATTTTACTACTAAATCTAAATCTTTTTTTTCAGCCATATCTTTTAACAAAGCTTGAGCCATAGGGCTTCTACAGGTATTACCAGTACAAACAAAAAGTATATTCAATTTCCTCTCTCCTTATACTTTTATAATATTACCTCCAGCAGCTTTTTTCATCCTATTCATAATAGCCATACCTATATCTTTAAAATCTATTCCCTCTGCTAGAATTATATCTACATCTTTTTCATCAAACATCCTCAAGGTACTAAAAAGATTTTGAGCTATTTCTTCCTTGTTTTCTCTACTTCCTAAAGATAATATAATACCTTCTTTGTATTTAGCTTTAGTTTCCTCTGTAGCCATAATCCCAACCTTTTTCCCCATATGAATATATCTATTAGCATATTCTTCTATTGCTTGTACCATATTATCTACTGAACCTACAAATAAATACATTTCACCCTTTGGTGCATAGTGTTTGTATTTTTGCCCTGGAGATTTAGGCACTATATCCTTATCATCTTTTATTAAGCTTAAATCTTCCTCTACATAAGGAAGGTGTTCCCTCAATTCTTCTAAGGTTACACCACCAGGCCTTAGTATTAATGGTTTGTCTCCAGATAAATCCAAGACTGTGGATTCCACCCCTATGCCTGTTTTTCCCCCATCTATTATCATATGGATTTTCCCATTTAAATCCTCTATTACATGGCTCGCCAATGTGGGACTAGGTTTCCCAGAGGTATTAGCACTAGGAGCTGCTATAGGTACATCACTAGCTTGAATTAAAGCTAAAGCTATAGGATGATTAGGCATCCTTATGGCTACTGTATCCAATCCTGCAGTTATACAATTAGGAACTAAGCTACTTCTTTTAAACAATAAAGTCAATGGCCCTGGCCAAAAGCTCTCCATAAGCCTTTGAGCTTCCTTTGATATGGATTTTACTAGAGGATATACTTGCTCCTTATCTGCTACATGAAGAATTAAGGGATTATCCTGAGGACGCCCCTTAGCTAAAAATATCTTTTTAACTGCTTCTTCGTTTAATCCATCGGCTCCTAATCCATATACCGTTTCCGTTGGAAAAGCTACTAATCCGCCAGATTTGATTATATTTGCTCCTTTAGCTATCAAGTTTTTTTCTGGATTTTGTTTACTTACCTTAATTATAGTCGTTTTTATTTTTCCCATATTTTACCCTTCTTATCTACTATTATTTCCTCTTTACTATTATACATTATTTTAGCCATTATTAAAAAAATATTTATATAAACTAATCTCAAACTAGAAAAATAAATATTATAAACAGTGATTATACCATATATAATTTATTGGTTCCCTGTTCTTTAAACGTTATACTATTAAGAAAAATGGAAAAAATTATGGCTCCTGGAAATTGGAGCCCTAAAGAAATTAAAAAATACTATTATACTTATTTGCTATAGGTAAGGCTTAGGTTCTAAAAATATAATATAATACCAATTACAAACCCCAAAACAAATCCTATAGAAGAAGCCCTCCCCTTATGGAGAGTTTTGGCATTGGGAATTATTTCATCACATATTATATATAGCATAGTTCCTCCAGCAAAAGATAGACAAAGGGAGATGAGTATATTGGATATCATACCCATGGATCCTCCTATAAAGCTTCCTATCCCCGTGGGAACTCCTGTAAGTATTGAGTATAATATAATCCTTCCAGGAGAAATTTTATTCACCTTCAGAGGAATAGCCAAAGACAATCCTTCAGGAATGTTATGTAATAACATAGCCAGGGAAAGCATAGGACCTAAATCCGACATGGTTAAAAAACTAGAACCTAATGCCAATCCTTCAGGGAAATTGTGAACTGCTATACTTATACCTAGTAGTAAACTGGATTTCATATTGGGGTTTTTCAATACGCTATCTATGTTCATTTCAATAAATATTATAAGGGCTATTCCCAATGCTATACCTAATATACTAAAATATAGTCCTCCTAACATAAAAGCTTCAGGTAATAGATGAAAAGTAACTATAAATAACATAAATCCCCCAGTTAATCCCAATAAAAAGCTTAATATCCTATGAGTATTTTTGATAAATAAAGACAATGTTCCACCTATTCCTGTACCTAATATACCTACCATAAATCCATATAATGTTATAATTCCTATATCCTTCATATTTTCACCCTTTCTAGTATATAGTTATTCTTAGGGTAAAAGGATAAGAACATCTTTTTGTGATATAAAAAAGACAAGGATTAAACCTTGTCTTAGCTTTACATTAACCTACTAATTTTAATTTTTCCGCCTGATCTGTTGTTATCAAAGCATCTATTATTTCATCCATATCTCCATCTAAAAACTTTTCCAGTTGATGGACAGTTTTATTTATCCTATGATCTGTAACCCTTCCTTGAGGAAAATTATAGGTTCTAATCCTTTCAGATCTATCTCCTGTACCTACCTGGGATCTTCTTTCTTCAGCTATTTCATCATGTTGTTCACTTAATAATTTATCATACAATCTAGTCTTTAATATTTTCATAGCTTTATCCCTATTTTTATGTTGGGATTTTTCATCTTGGCAAGATACTACCATCCCTGTAGGTATATGGGTTATCCTTACAGCAGAGTCAGTAGTATTTACACTTTGACCTCCATTTCCTGAGGAACGGAACACATCTATCCTTATATCATTTGGATTTATTTCTATATCTATATCTTCAGCTTCAGGCAATACTGCGACTGTGGCTGTAGAAGTATGAATTCTACCACTGGATTCAGTCGTAGGTACTCTTTGAACCCTATGGACTCCTGATTCATATTTTAGTCTACTATAGGCACCTTTACCTTTAATCATAAATATAACCTCTTTAAAGCCCCCTACACCTTGTTCATTGGTGCTCATAAGCTCGACTTTCCAACCTTGTCTTTCTGCATACATGGTGTACATTCTAAATAGATCTCCTGCAAATAATCCTGCCTCATCTCCGCCAGCACCAGCTCTTATCTCAACTATAACATTTTTTTCATCATTAGGGTCCTTAGGGATAAGAAGTATCTTAAGTTCTTCTTCTAACTTAGCTGTAGTCTCTTCTAATTCAGCTATTTCATCTTTCAACAGTTCTCTCATCTCATCGTCTATCTTTCCCTTCATCATTTCCCTATCTTCTTCAAGAATCTTCTGAGCCTTAGTATACTCCCTATACTTAAATACTATAGGTTCAATTTCCGCATGTTCTTTTGCCAATTTTTGCCATTCATCTGTTTGATTTATAATTTCTGGATCTATTATCTTCTGGCTCAATTCTTTGTATTTATTTTCTATAAAGGATAGTTTCTCTATCATTATTTACCTCCTTTCCCCATTTTACTTCAAATATCTTTTTTTAACCTTCAAATTTTATGAATGATTGCTTATTATATATTATACCATGATTCCAATATAAAAATCCAATTCACCAAAAGAAGGATAGCATAGTTTGTGCCTTTTGTAAAGAAATATTTAATAAATTATTGCTCCAGCAATACCAGCAAGTATTATTGCAGTAATAGGATGCATATCTTTAAAAGAGACAAAATAAAACAATACCCCACCTATAATTAAGCTTTTAATATCAATTATAGCATCTTTAGCTACAGTTAAAGCAGCTGATGTAACTAAACCTAATACTACTGGTCTTATCCCTCTAAAAGCATAATCTACATAAGGTGATTCTCTAAACTTAGATAAGAAATGAGCTATTATAAGGATTATGACAATAGAAGGCAATATCACACCTACTGTGGCAGCTATAGATCCCCATATGCCTGCTACCTTGTATCCTAAAAAAGTGGCAGAATTAATAGCTACCGGTCCTGGAGTCATCTCCACTACTGCTAGTAAATCTATAAACTCCTTCACCGTAAGCCATCCATGGACCTCTATTATCTCCTTCCTTATCAAGGGCAACATAGCATAGCCTCCACCAAAACTAAAAGCACCAATTTTTAAAAATGATAAAAATAGTTTTAATATATTCATATGTCCTTCTCCTTATGCTTAAAATATCCAATGGAACCAAAGGCAGCTATTAGTATGATAATTATAGGACTTATATCTAATATTATTATGGCGAAAACCGTAAGAGCTGCTCCTATTATCCTCTGTATATTTAGCTGCATATTTCTCCCTAATTTATATACTGCTGAAAATATCAATGCAGCTACTGCTGGTCTTATACCTAGAAACACCTTGTCTATTGTAGGATTTTCCCTATATTGCCAGAAGAACTTTACAATCAAAAGTATAATAGTAAAAGAAGGAAGTACAGTACCTAAGGTACAAATCAAAGCTCCTTTTATCCCTGCCATTTTATACCCAACATAGGTGCTAGTATTAACTGCCACTGGTCCAGGGGTAACCTCTGCTATTGCTAATATATCCATAAATTCTTCTGGTGTTAGCCACTTGTTTTTCTCCACTACTTCATCTTGTATAAGAGGTAACATGGCATACCCACCACCAATAGTAAATGCACCTATCTTAAAGAAGGTATTAAACATTTTAAATAATAATTTCATAAAAACCTCCTCTACTCCATAATACCTAGGATTACTCTATCTAATCCCTGGAGATCCTTTAATATTTGGATATCTTTATATCCTTCTTCTATCAATATGTTTTTTATCCTTTTACCTTGATCATAACCTATTTCAAATATCAACAATCCTTGGGGACATAAATAATCCTTGGCCTTTGGAATAATATTTCTATAGTAATCCAATCCATCTTCTCCACCAGCCAATGCATCTAAGGGCTCGTATTTTACCTCCGTTTGTAACATTTCAATATCTTCTATAGGGATATAAGGGGGATTAGAAGCTATTATATGAAACTTACCTTCTAGTCCTAATCCTTCTATCCCTTGGAAAAGATCTCCCTTATATAATTTTACATTATCTAATTTGAATCTATCCTTGTTTATATAACCTACCTTTAAGGGAATATCCCCTATATCCACACCATATACATTTACATTCCTACGATAGTAGGCTATAGATAAAGCTATTGCACCACTACCAAAGCCTAGATCTAGGAAGTTTATAGACTCATTTTTATATTTCTCATCAATATAGTTAAGGATATATTCTACTAAGATTTCCGTATCAGGTCTTGGGACTAAAACTCCCTCTTCTATATAAAAATCAAGGCCCATAAACTCTTTTTCTTTCAATATATACTGTATTGGATATCCTGTAGCCCTTTTTTCCATCAATTTTATAAATTTCTCCTTAACAGATGGGCTAACTTCCTCCTTACCATGGGTGTATATATATACTTTATCAACTCTAAGGAGCTTGCTAAGAACTAATGTAGCTTCTAATTGAGGATTCCCATATTCTCTTTCCCCTATTATCTCCACACCTTTTTTCAATAGGCTATTTATGTCCATAAATCATCTTCCCTGTTCTCCGTAAGCACTGCCTTTAATGCTTCAATGGCCACTTCAATTTGTCCTTCATCAGGCTCCTTAGTGGTAGCTATCTTTTGTAATATAAGGCCAGGGTAGGATATATAATAAGCTAATTTAGAATTACTTTTTCCAATTAGCCTATTTATTTCATAGGAAATACCTGCAACTACAGGTAACATAAGTATTCTAATTAAAACCCTCTTTAAAGGATTAGGCCATCCAAAAAATGAAAGTACAAATATACTAACTATCATTACCATAAACAAAAAACTAGTGCCACATCTAGGATGAAGGGTAGGATATTTTTTTACATTTTCTACTGTTAGCTCTTCTCCATTTTCATAACAATGGATGGTCTTATGTTCAGCTCCATGGTATTCAAATACCCTACCTACATCTTCCATTTTAGATATACTTACTACATATATGAGAAATATCCCTATACGTATCAATCCTTCTACTAGATTCATAAGAAATGGAGATTGGATGCTGTTTTTAAATACATTGGTAATTAAGCTAGGTATCAATATAAAAAGTACTATAGTTAAAACTAAAGAAATTAATAAAGTAAGAGCTATCTCCACATCTTCCCTCTTATCCTTAAAGACTCTATCTAAAAAACCTTCCTTTTCTTCTTCCTCTTCAAAAGATTCATCAAAAATTTCGGCAGAATACATCAGAGCCTGGATTCCAAATATCATAGACTCAATTAATCCTACTATTCCCCTTATAAAAGGTAATCGAAAAAATTTATATTTCATTCCTAGGGTATTTAGTTTCTCCTTTTTAAGGACTATTTCATCCTTCCCTTTTCTTACTGCAATAGCCACGTCCTCTGGCCCACGCATCAATATCCCTTCAATTAAAGCCTGACCACCTATGGTAGTTATATGTTTGGGGACTCTATTTACATCTTTTATCTTCATACTTTTACCCCCTTATGGATGGAACAATTTGGAACAATGAGAATCGTCCCATTGTCCTATCTACTATAATATATAAAAATAAAGGTTAGATGCTTCTTTGGCAACTAACCTAATATTTTTTGAAGAAATTAATCCAAACCATATTTCTTCTTGAATTTTTCTACACGACCACCACGTTCAGTAAACTTCTGACGTCCAGTAAAAAATGGATGACATTCAGAACAAATTTCTACTCTTAACTCTTCTTTTGTTGAACCAGTTTTAAATGTATTTCCACATGCACAACGTACTGTAGCTTCATAATATTCTGGATGAATTCCCTTTTTCATTGCTTTCACCTCTCTTTGTTGCAAGTATATAAAAATACTATATATACACAATTTGACCAATTTATTATAGCACAAAGCAAAATTTTTTTCAACTAAATCCAAATTTTATTTCTCATATCTTCTATGAATATTTGGTTGTTTTTAGTTAGCATCAAATTTTCTATTAGGGTTTCTGTTACCTCTTGAGTAGGGGCATTACTTAGTGCTTTTCTTATAGCCCAAATAGTTTCTAATTCTTTTTGAGTAAGGAGTAGTTCTTCTCTTCTAGTTCCCGACTTGTTTATATCTATGGCTGGGAATATCCTTTTTTCTGATAGTTTTCTGTCTAAGTGGATTTCCATATTCCCTGTACCTTTAAATTCCTCAAATATAACATCATCCATTCTACTACCTGTCTCTACTAGAGCTGTAGCTAGAATGGTAAGACTTCCCCCTTCTTCTAAATTTCTTGCTGCACCGAAAAATCTTTTAGGTCTATGTAGTGCACCTGGATCCAATCCACCAGATAAGGTTCTACCTGTTGCAGGAATGGTCAGATTATAGGCTCTAGCTAAACGAGTAATACTATCCAATAGTACTACTACATCTTTCCCATGCTCTACTAACCTCTTAGCTCTTTCTAGTACTATCTCAGCTACTTTGGTATGATGATTGGGAAGTTCATCAAATGTAGAATAAACCACATCACCTTTAACAGATCTTTTCATATCTGTTACCTCTTCTGGTCTTTCATCTATCAAAAGCACTATAATCTCAATTTCCGGATGATTCTCAGATATGGCATTGGCAATGTTTTTTAGGAGAGTAGTTTTACCAGCTTTTGGCGGGGATACTATCATACCTCTTTGACCTTTGCCAATGGGTGCAACCAAGTCAATAATTCTAGTTGAAAGATTATTTGGAGCTGTCTCCAGTGTGATTCTCTCTCGAGGATATATAGGTGTTAAGCTATCAAAATCTGGCCTATTTATAGAAGTTTCCGGGTCAAGATCGTTGACCTTTTTTACATAGAGAAGGGCTTTGTACTTCTCCCCAGATTTAGGCTCCCTGGTTATACCAAATACTTTATCTCCTGTCCTTAGCCTAAATCTACGTATCTGAGAAGGAGATACATATATATCATTATCTCCAGATAAATAGTTGTCACATCTTAAAAAACCGTAACCGTCTTGATGGACTTCTAAGATACCTTCAGCTCCATTTATATTGTCCATCTGCTCGATTTCCTCACTTACCTTATCAGGTAACTCTTCCATGTCTATATCTTCAATATCTATATCTATTGTATTCCCCTGTTGTTCATCATGTTTTGGTTTCACTTCTTCCTCTTTTTTGGCTTCCTGTAAAATCAAATCTATTAATTCATTTTTTCTATATTTTGTAATGGATTTTATTCCCATGGTTTTAGCAATAACCCTTAGATCAGTTAGTTTTTTATCTTCTAAAATACTCGGATCCAAAATTTCACCTCCACAATGTTTAAATATTTGTCACACGTATCTGTATAACCTTATCCTCGGAATGGTTTTTTAAGATATGTTTAGGTGGACAAGTGTTTTCAAATTAATAATATCATTATAATATTCAATAGTCAAACTCTATTATTTCGCATACTCAGGTTTTTTATCCAATCTATGTATAGCTTCTATAAATCTAATAGTACCTGTTTCTGCTCTCATTACAACGGAATTAGTTTTTGCCCTATTGTTTTCATAATATACTACACCTTTTAAAAGTTCCCCATTAGAAATACCTGTAGCAGCAAATATAATTTCATTTCCTTTAGCCATATCTTCCATAGTCAATATCTTGTTTATATCATCAAGTCCCATATCTGAACATCTAATTCTTTCTTCAGAGTTCATGGGATATAATCTTCCTTGAAATTCTCCTCCCATACATTTTAAAGCTGCTGCTGCCAATACTCCTTCTGGTGCCCCCCCTATCCCTACTAACATATCTACTCCTGAATCCTCAAAGCAAGTAGCCATAGCTGCCGCCACATCTCCATCTTGGAACAATTTAATCCTAGCTCCAACCTTTCTCACCTTATAAATCAATTCTTCATGTCTTGGCCTATCCAACATGGTTACAGTAATATCCCTTATAGGTTTGTTTAGTGCCTTGGAAAGATTATACAGATTATCCTCTATAGGTGCATCTAAATTTACTCTACCCTTAGCCTTTGGCCCTACAGCTATTTTATTCATATACATATCTGGTGCATGTAAAAAACAGCCTCTAGGAGCTACTGCTACAACGGATATAGCATTGGAAAGCCCCTTAGCCACAGCATTGGTTCCATCTAGAGGATCTACCGCAATATCAACCTTTATAGAATCCTCTGTAGCTTTACCAATTTGTTCCCCAATATAAAGCATAGGTGCATGATCCATTTCACCCTCACCTATAACTACCACCCCATCGATAGCTAAAGTGTCAAACATCCTCCTCATACCATTTACAGCTGCTTCATCTGCCATATTTTTGTCACCACGTCCAAGATAGCGAGCTGATTGTAATGCTGCAGCTTCTGTTACTCGAACCAAGTTTAATGCTAAGTTTCTATCCATATAAATCCCTCCATAGAATATGATATTTATTTATATAGTATATTCTATTGGAGATTTATATGTCAAATAGTATAACACATTTAATTATGCTTTCTTAATAGTTCTTTTAATATGTCGTTTTTATCAAGTTTATGTCTAGCTTCCACAAATCTTATGGTACCTGTTTTAGACCTCATAACTACTGAATGGGTTTTAGCTAGATTATCTCCATAATATACTACGCCCTTTAGAAGATCCCCATCGGATATACCTGTGGCTGCAAAGAATATATCATTGCCTTTAGCTAAATCGTCCATGGTAAGTAGTTTATCTAATTTGTCTTCTGTCCAACCCATATTAGCACATCTTACCCTTTCTTTTTCGCTCATAGGATATAATTTCCCTTGGAAATCTCCTCCCATACACTTTAGTGCTGCAGCTGCAATAACCCCTTCTGGTGCTCCCCCTATACCCATTAATATATCTACTCCTGTATCTTCAAAAGCGGTGGCTATAGCTGCAGCCACATCCCCTTCGCTAAACAATTTGATTCTAGCTCCTACCCTTCTAACTTCTTCTATAATCTCTTTATGTCTCTCTCTATCCTGTATTATAACTGTTAAATCAGATATATTTTTATTCAAAGCCTTAGCTACATTGTTTAGATTTTCCTCAATGGTTGCATCTATTTCTATTTTACCTGCTGCTTTTGGACCTACTGCTATTTTTTTCATATAAGTATCAGGGGCATTTAGAAGACATCCTTTTGGTGCCATAGCTATAACGGAAATAGCATTGGGAAGACCTTTAGCTACTAGTGTAGTACCCTCTACTGGATCAACTGCAATATCTGCCTCTATATCCATACCCTTTCCTATTTCCTCACCAATATATAGCATAGGAGCTTCATCTAATTCTCCTTCTCCTATGACCACCTTGCCCTTAGTATTTACTAAACTAAAGGCAGCTCTCATACCATCTACTGCAGCTTGATCTGCGCCTTTTTCATCTCCTCTACCCATATATCTGCCAGAAGCTAATGCAGCAATTTCTGTAACCCTTACTAAAGATAAAGCTAAATCCCTATCCATATTATCTCTCCTTTATATTGAATTATTACATACTTATTATTGAGTTTATCCTATACATTATATTATAAACTAAAAGTATATTGTTTCACAATATAGTTTATGAATTTATCTATTTAATAATCTATGATGTCCAAAATAACAAAGACCTGGAGATAAAAATTCTATTCCAGGTCTTTATAGTTATTTTATATATTATTGCTTATTTACTCCTTCCCAATCCTTTAAGAACTTCTCAATTCCTATATCTGTTAATGGATGGCTTAACATTTGAAGAAATACCTTATAAGGTATAGTGGCTATGTGAGAGCCAGCTTTTGCTGCTTGAATTACATGAACTGGATGTCTTATGCTAGCAGCTATTATCTCGGTATTTATGTCATGGATATTAAATATCTCCACTATATCTTTTATGATATATATGCCTTCATTGCCTATATCGTCTAGTCTCCCCACAAAAGGACTTACATAATTTGCTCCTGATTTTGCAGCTAATAAAGCCTGATTAGGTGAAAATACTAAAGTTACATTGGTTTTTATACCTTCTTTTGACAGCATACTAACTGCTTTTAAACCATCTTTAGTCATGGGAATTTTTATGACTATATTAGGATGGATTTTAGCTAATTCCCTAGCTTCTTTCACCATTTCCTCCCATTCTAAAGATATAACCTCTGCACTAATAGGCCCGTCTACTATATTTGATATCTCCTCTATTACCTGTTTAAAATCCCTGCCTTCTTTTGCTATTAATGATGGATTCGTAGTTACCCCACATATAACTCCCCATTGATTTATCTCTCTTATCTCCTCAACATTTGCTGTATCAATAAATAATTTCAAATTCTCTCCTCCTTTATACTATATAATATAGGCGACCTCAAATTGGTCGCCTTTAATTTCATTATGCTCTTCCTACAGAACCGAACAAATGCATCTTCTCCATTACAGCTTCTTTCATAGCATATTTAGCTGGTCCTAGAATCTTTCTAGGATCAATATTGTCTGGATTTTCCTTTAAGAAGTCCTTAATAGCAGCAGCAAAGGCTACCCTTAAATCAGTATCGATATTTATTTTATTTATACCAAGGGATACTGCCTTCTTAATACTTTCCTCTGGAACTCCACTGGAACCATGTAATACCAATGGAATACCTGTTATTTCCTTAATGGTTTTTATCCTATCAAAATCTAGCTTAGGTTCCCCTTTATATAATCCATGGGCTGTTCCTACTGCTATAGCTAGATAATCTACATTAGTTTCTTCTACAAATCTTTTAGCCTCTTCTGGATCAGTAAAGGTTACATCTCTTTCATCTACTGTAATATGGTCTTCTGTTCCGCCAATTTTCCCTAATTCAGCTTCTACAGATACTCCAACAGCATGAGCCACTTCGATTACCTTTTTAGTTATTGCAATATTTTCATCTAATTCAAATCTAGATCCATCTATCATTACAGAAGTAAAACCATGTCTAATACATAGCATCACTTGATCAAAATCTGTACCATGATCTAAGTGAAGAGCTACTGGAACTTTGGCATTGTAGGCTGCTATTTTCCCTAATCCTGCTATATATTCAACACCTGCATACTTTAAACCTCCTTGGCTAGCTTGAAGGATAACAGGTGAATTAGTTTCCTCTGCTGCCTCTATTATAGCTTGAACTATTTCCATATTGTTCACGTTAAATGCTCCTACTGCATAGTTATTCTTGTGAGCATCTTGTAATATTTCTCTACCAGTAACTAACATATATATATGCCTCCCTTTATTGAATTTAGTACAATACTTAGCTATATATTACCCATTTTATTTCTTAATATTTCTATTCTTTTCCTTTATGGAATCGATACAGGTAATATTGTGCTCTTTCAATTCTATTTTATCCTTTCTTAGTAGAATACTCAAGTCCTCATCGGTTTCTGTAAATATAATATTTACACTATGACAGTTGAGGCATTTTAGCTCGATTCGATCTGAAAAAAGTTCTATTTCTATCTTTGAATTACCACAGTTACAATCAATCTTATGATGCTTGTTTAAAAAATATAGCTGTTCCAAGGCCTTAGCTAATACCTTAAAATTGCTGAAATAATCTTCCTCATAAGTATATTTATCATATTCCCGTAGATTCATCTGTTTTTCCAACAACAATTGATTAGCTAAATTCTTGTCTCCTATAAAACATATTTCAGAACCTTGATAACAGTATATTATATTCTTTTCCTTTAGTGCTTCTTTAAGCTTTATATTGTATATATGTTTATCACCACAAGGAAAACAGCCTATTTGGATTCTTATATTCTTGTTTTTCCCTCTGTTAATCCGTATGTTGGTTTCTCCACATTTACATTTATATTCAGTAGAACTATTTTTCATAACTTCAAATAGATTCATATCATATTCCCTAATTCTACCACAAAATCGGCATCTAACAATCAAGCTTTTTAAGCCATTAATGAGCATAGGAATCTCCTCCTTAGTAAAATTATTCTACATAAAGTCTTAAAATCCTTCTAAATGTCGAAAATTTGTATAAAAAAATCAAGAGAAAGGTTAGTTTAGAAACTTCCTTTCCCTTGATCCTTTTACACTATAGGTTTTATCTCTTTTTAAGCCCTAATATTTTTCTTGCTTCGTCAGGAGTTGCTATTTCTCTACCTAGCTCCTTAGCTATTCGCACCACTTTTTCTACTAGTTCCCCGTTAGATTTAGCTAAAACTCCTTTAGATAGATAAACGTTGTCCTCAAATCCAACTCGAACATGGCCTCCCATGGCAATCCCCATAGCTGCCATAGGCATCTCATATCTTCCTACTCCTGCTACAGTCCATGTAGAACCAGCAGGTATACTATCTACCATAAATGCTAAGTCCCTTGCTGTAGCTGCCATTTGTACTCCTAAGACAAAATCAAAGTGCATAGGCTCTAGTATATAGCCTTCTTTGGCAAATCTAATAGCATAATCTATCATTCCCTTATCAAATACCTCTATTTCTGGTTTTACTCCTTTTTCTATCATTACCTTACCAAAATTCTTTATAGTGTTTTCCGTGTTGACAAATATTTCGTCTCCCCCAAAATTTAGGGTTCCACAGTCCAAAGTTGCCATTTCAGGAAAAAGTTCTACTGGCTGCAATCTCTCCTCATCGGACATGCCTACTGCCCCTCCTGTTGAAGGCTGGATGATTACATCAGGACATCTTTTCTTTATCTCTTCAATACAAACTCTAAATCTTTCCTTATCTTGAGTTGGAGTTCCATCGTCTTCCCTTACATGAAGATGTATAATACTTGCTCCTGCCTTATAGGCGGATTCAGCTTCCCTTCCTATTTCCTCTACTGTATAGGGTATATTTGGATTGTTCTCCTTTGTAACCTCAGCTCCACATATGGCTGCAGTTATAATTAACTTTTCCATGAAATCCCTCCTATTTTCTCATCTTGTCCTTTGGAACAACACAGGTCCCTTCAGCTCTACACACTACCACAGGCTCGTCCAATACATCACAAGCTGATTCATTAATATCTGGTCTTGGTACTATAACCTTTCTTGCTTCAAATTTCATCTTTCTAGAGGTATTACCTACTTTTGTTATCTCTCCTACTGCTTCTATAAACTCTCCTGCATAAACAGGAGCTAAGAATTCTACATCGTTATAAGCTACAAATAACCCTTCATCTCCATCGTGTCTTATGAGTAACTCTGTAGCCACATCTCCAAATAATTGTAGCATCTTAGCTCCATCTACCAATCCCCCACCATAATGAGCATCACTAGCACTCATCCTAACCCTGATCATAGCTTTTTCCATACTTCACCCTCCATTAACAAATTTTAGTCATATCCATTATAACATATGTAAATAGGTTAAGCTATTAGAAGTTTGTTATTATTTTGACATAAATATAGGTATAAAAAACGGTGCCTAGCACCGTTTTTTATACTCATTTATACTATTATATTATAAACCTGCAGCTGCCCTAACTGCTTCATAAGCATTTACTATTCCATACCCATAATAATAGCTATTACCTGCATATTGTGCTGTATTTCTCAATATATTTCTTACATTGTTTACAGATATATTTCTATTAGCTGATCTCATTAATCCCGCTACTCCTGCTACATGGGGACTTGCCATAGAAGTACCTGACATAGTTTGATATCTATTATTGGGAACTGTACTATATATATTTACACCAGGTGCCATCAAATCAAGTCCAGTTCCATAGTTAGAAAAACTTGCCCTTGTTCTATTTGAGTCCACAGCTCCTACTGCTATTACCCCATTATATGCTGCAGGATAACTAATACTTGATGCATATTCATTACCACTAGCTGCTACTATAATAACTCCTTTTGACATTGCTGTTTGACATGCATTATAAAATGCTTGTACATATCCTCCACCACCTAAGGACATGTTGATTACATCTGCACCTACATTGGCTGCATGCAATACCCCTTCAATAATATTATAGACTGAACCACTACCATTATCGCCTAATACTTTTACTGGTATTAAGGTACCTTGTCTCATAACACCCGAAACCACACCATAGCTAGCAACTGTCCCCGCCACATGAGTGCCATGACCATTTCTATCCATAAAATCCGAACTATTAGAAGTTGTAAAGTTCCTTCCTAGACTTGTACTAACATAATTTCTTAAAGATTGATGGTTATAATCAATTCCAGTATCTATTATTGCTATTTTTACGCTTGTACTACCTGAAGTAATATTCCACGCTTGTGGTGCTTTAATCATTTCATAGTTCCACACTTGATTATTATGCATTTGAATAGTTATACTATCCTCTGCTTCTTCTAATGCATATACTATATAATTTGGTTCAATTTGATTTATTTTCAATCCTCTTGCTTCCATTTTTTGTTCTAAGGCTTCTATTGCTTTCTCTTGTGTATCATATTTGCTTGTTGAATATTCAACTAAATAGACATATCCCATATTTTCAATTACAGTTTCCTTGAAATCTTTGCACAAACCATCAATTTGAATTTCCTCATCTTCTAATGTTTCTATAAGAGATTTTTTTATGACAAAATCATCCTCATAAATATCTAAAAACCTAGTATCTAAAACTTCATCTATATCCTCCTGAAGTGAAACAATCAATTCCCCTGGAACACTCTCCATATCTCTTGTTTCTTCTGCAATAACAGGAATAGCTATCAATACAGTTAATACTAAAGCCATAGCTAAACTTAAAATTCTCTTCATTTTCTTCCCTCCTTTCTACCCCTTAGTAACGGTTTTTAATTTCACCTCCTTACCTATTATGTATTATTTACTTATTGCTTGTCTAGTTGTATAATATAACTATAGACAAAATATTCTGATAATTTAAACCCACATATAAACAAATATTATAATTAAGGAGTTGAGTCCTTTGTATTATGATCTAAAAAGCTTTGGGTCAGAAATACGTAGTATTAGAAATAGTTTAGGGCTTACTCAAGATGATCTTAGTTATCTTGCTAATATACACGTAGATACTATAAGAAAAATTGAAAACGGTAAAGTATTGCCTTTACAAGAAACTCTAGACTTGTTAGCTCCTGTACTAAAAAAGGATTTAAACAAACTTCTCCTAAATCATAGAATACATAACTATTGTGCTTTTGAAGAAATAAGTAATAGATTAGAGTCTAAAATAGATGGGGGTGAGTTTAAAACCTTATCTGTAGAACTAGAAGCCTTAAAAGTATTGCTTGAAGATATCCTACATCCATATTTTATCAATCAAATTAATCAACTTATATTGTTGATAGAAGCCATATTATTAAATAAAAAATACAATAAACCTGATAAAGCCCTTAATAAACTAATAGCTGCCATGAAAATAACTACCCCTTACTTTACATTGGATAATTATTCGGCATTTGTGTACAATTCCACGGAACTGAGAATATTAATGAACATAGCTCTTTTGATCAATAAGTTAAAATCCACAGAAGAAAGTTTGAAATTTATGGAATTTTGTATGAAATCAGTAGAACCTAATGACAATATCTATCCTAAAATATGCTATAACCTAGCCTATACTTATCATAGACTTGATATGCACGAAAAAGCTTTAAAATATTCTAATTTAGGTATAAAATATTGTATTAGAAAAAGAAATTATAATGGCTTAAATCTTTTATATTATAGAAAGGGCATTGCTGAATACCTTATTGGATGTGATAAATATAAGGATTCATTAAAAAAAGCCATTTATTTTGCTGAAATGTTAGAATACCATGATTTAAAAAATACGTTTATAATTAATTGCAAAAAAATTTATAGTATAGATATATCATAATAATGTATCTCCTAATTCATAGCTATACCATTCAATAGAATCATCTTCCCCAGCTATTAATGCATCCTCTTTCCTAATATCAGCAAATGAGAACATCATAATAATTGCTACTACAAATAAAAAATTTTTCACCACCACCACCTCCTTTATAATATTTTCTTTACTTATATTGTACAATATAAATTAATAAAAATAAACCAGATTTAAATCGAGCTATAAGTATAAAAAACGGTGCCAGGCACCGTTTTTTATACTTATTCATTATCCTCGAGTTTTTATTACATTTAAAAACTGTTTTGTTCTCTCATTTTTAGGATTATCAACTACTTCTTTAGCTGGTCCTTGTTCTAATATCATTCCATTATCCATAAAACAAATTCTATCAGATACATTTCTTGCAAAGTTGATTTCGTGTGTTACTATTAACATGGTCTTATTTTGTTTAGCTAATTTTTTTATTATAGATAATACTTCATTTACTAGTTCTGGATCTAATGCAGAAGTAGGCTCATCTAATAAAAGTATTTTGGGTTCAAGAGCTAATGCCCTACCAATTGCAATCCTTTGTTGTTGCCCACCGGATAAATTAGAGGGATAGCTATCCTTTTTATCTAACAAATCCATCTGCTCTAATATCTCCAAAGCTTTATTTTCTGCTTCAATCTTATTCATTTTTTTAACCACTCTTAAACCTTCAGTAATATTTTGCAATGCAGTTTTGTTATTAAATAAGTAAAATTTTTGAAACACCATACCAGTATTTCGTCTTAACCATAATTCATCCTGCTTTGTTATTTTAGTTACATCAACAGAATAATCTCCTATTTGTATTTTACCTTCATCTGCTATCTCTAAACAATTTATGCAACGCAATAATGTTGATTTACCAGTACCAGAAGGCCCTATTATGGAGACGACTTCTCCTTCTTCAATATCTAAATTGATACCCTTTAATACCTGTAAATCTCCAAAGCTTTTACAAATATTTTGCAGTCTTATCATACTGTTTCACCTACTGATTTTCCCAATTTTATTTCAATCTTCTTTTGAATAAATCCCAATACCGATGTTAATGCCCAATATACCAATAGTACACATACATAGGCTTCTAAATATCGATATCCTGAAGCTCCTTCCAATTGAGCTACCGCCATCATTTCCTTGACTCCTATTGCAAAAACAAGAGAAGTATCCTTTACTATGTTTATAAAAGTCCCAAATAAGGTTGGTATTGCCACTCTTATAGCCTGAGGTATTATAATACGAAACATTGCTTGCATATATGTCATTCCTATGGATTGAGCTGCTTCCATCTGCCCTATGTGTATGGAAGAAATAGCTGCTCTTAATGATTCTGCCATATATGCAGCACTACATAAACTTAATATTATCAATGCAGCTTCAAAAGATGAAACACGTAAAGCTAATCTATTAGATAAAGGTAATACTCCAAAATAAAAGCAAAATAATTGTGCCATTAATGGTGTCCCTCGAAAAAAAGATATATACAATTTAAAAAATTTATTTAGCACTGGCACTTTTGCATGTACAATCATAGCGATAAAAAATGCTATCATAACACCTATTAATATGGCAAAAAAGGATAGCCTTAAAGTAATAGTGCTATATTTTAACATAATAGGTATTACCCTAATCATAAATCCAAAATCAAAATTCACTAAAATCACCTATTCTTCTGGTTGCGTAGTATCAATATTAAACCATTTTTCTGATAGTTTCTTTAATGTTCCATCTTCTCTCATAGATTTTATAGCTTCTGTAACCTCTTTTGCTAATTTTTCTCCTTCTTCATCTTTCCTAAATGGATATGCATTTATTTCATAGGTTAATTTTTCATTTAACTGCCTAATAGCTAAATCATTTTCTTCAATTACTGTTTTAGTCTTTATTTCTCCTTGCCATAATGCATCTATTCTCCCTATCATCAACTCTTCTTCTATAGATACACCATCATAAGTCACAATATCAAGTCCTAAATCATACTCTTCATTTATTTGCCTTAAGGTGGCTTCTCCATTCCCTCCTAACCAGCAGCCAACCTTTTTCCCTCTTAAATCTTCTTTAGTTTTATAATTACTATCTTCAGCTACAAACAAATCATAGTAACTATAAGCATATGGTTCAGAAAAATAATATTTTTCTTCTCTTTCTGGAGTAATTGACATTTGATGAGCAACTGTGTCAATATCCCCAGCATCAAGCATTCCAACTAATCCACTAAATTGTCCTAATTTAAATTCTAAATCATAGTCATTTCTCTTTGCTATTTCCTTCCAAACATCTATTTCAAAACCTTTAACTTCATCGTTTTCCTGAAAAGCCCAAGGAATATAGGATGCCGAAGTTCCTACAACTACTTTTCTTTTGCCCTCATTTTTTGATTGGTTTGTGGTCTCATTTGTTCCACATGCAGTTAATCCAAAAGCTAATGTGCATATAAGCAATAATACTATAATTCTTTTCATTTTCATTTACAATTCCTCCTTGTATAATATTTGGTAATAGCCTTCTCCATTCTATCTAATGCTTCTTCTAAAATAGAACGCGGACAAGCTATATTAACCCTTTGAAACAATTTACCTTCCTCTCCAAACATTGCTCCATGATTTAATGCTAGTTTACATTCATCAACAAAAAATTTCCTTAGTTCTTCAGAATCCATGCCTAATCCAGAACAATCCACCCAAAGTAAATATGTGCCTTCTGGTTCTACTACCTTAAGTTGGGGGATCTTCCTTTCAATAAAGTCCATAAAAAAATTTTTATTTTGTTCTAAATATTCAATTAATGAATCCAGCCAATCTTCTAATTCATTGTACGCAGCTATTAAAGCTATCTGTCCAAATATATTAGGTCTACCAATATGATGTTTTTTCAATTCCATATTATATATTTCCCTTAAATCGTCATTAGGAATTATTATATTGGAAACTTGTAGTCCTGCTATGTTGAAAGATTTACTTGGTGATGTACAAACTATGCAATTATCTCTAATTTCAGAAGAAATATTAGCCATTACAGTGTGATTGTTTCCTTTATATACTAAATCAAAATGAATTTCATCAGAGATAATTATTATATTATTATTTAAGCAAATCTCCCCAAGTTTAGCCAATTCTTCCTTAGTCCAAACCCTTCCAACAGGATTGTGAGGATTACATAATATTAATAACTTAGTTTTGGAATTTATCTTACTCTCTAAATCCTCATAATCCATATAATATCTGTTATTTTTATATATTAGAGGATTAGTAATTATACGGCGTTCATTATTCTCTATAGTGCTATAAAAAGGATGATATACAGGACTTTGAACTATTATATTATCTCCTGGTTTAGTAAAAGCTTCTATAGCATAGCTAAGAGCTGGTACAACTCCAGGGGTAAATACAATCCATTTCTTATTTATATCCCAATTGTGTCTCCTCTTCATCCATCCTACAACTGCATTATAATATTCATCATCACAATATGTATAGCCATATATACCATGTTTAACCCTATTTTCTAATGCATCCATAATAGCTGGTGAAGCCAAAAAATCCATATCTGCAATCCATAGAGGAAGTAGGTCATCTCTCCCAAATTGTTTCTTTAAATTATCCCATTTTGCAGACTTAGTTCCTCGCCTTTTTAAAATACTATTAAAGTCATACATTCCTACCACCTTTCTAATAATATACATCCCAGACTACTAATTCTTCTCCCATTCCAAATATGGATTATACCATCAGTAAAGCTACAATACCAATTAACTTTTTCTATAGCTTATCTGTAAATATAGATAGATAAAATAAGTACAAAGGTAAATTTATCTATACTGTTTTTAAATATAAAAAAAGCGTACAATAATATCATGGATTTAAAAGTGTCACATAACATGAGATAATATCCCTATAATTATACAACACATCTTTTATTATACGCTTACTTTTATCCACACCTCTTATACCTTTCATATTTACATAAACAATACGTAAAAACAGCGTGGATGAATTTACCACACTGTTTTTATTGGATATCTATTCCTCTACAGTTCCCTTAGCATCACTTTCTTCATCTTTTTACAAACAGGCTTGCTGATCTAGTATGAATAGCTGTCTCGTTTTTTAGGTATAAAAGTTTTTTAAATTATTAGAATAATGCTTTTGAAACTAATTTAAAACAAAATAATATCTATCAAAAACGGTAAAATACCGTTTTTGATAGATATTTGTAATATAATTATCTTTTATCTATAATATTCTATTTTAACCCTTGTAAAAAAGTATCTACTAGATTTTTAGGATTTATGCCCTTATATTTCTCCTTTTCAAAACAAATCTTATGTCTATAGAATTGACTTATAGAACCTATAATTATTGTAGCTGCCAATTTAGGATCTAAATCCTGCCTTAATTCTTCCCTTTGGATAGATTCTTCAACAACTTTTTCTACCCTATTAAATAGCTTAATCTTCTCTTCCACTATATCCCAAGTCAATTCTTTTGATAGTACTTCTTTTTCAGTTATTAATATCTGACTTATATCTATATATCTATTTAAATATTTACCATGAAATATACATAGAGCATACAACTTATCATCTAAAGGGCCTTCCTCTTCTAATGCTATATCTAAACCCTTTTCATACTTCTCTATACCATGTTTTATCATCTCATAGAATAATGTTTCCTTACTTTCAAAATAACCATATATGGTACCTTTCCCTATCCCAGCTTTTTTGGCAATATCCTCCATCTTTGCTCCATAGAATCCATATTTAGAGAAAACATCAGTGGCTGCATCTAATATGGCCTCCCTTTTGTTTTCCATCATCAATTTTCACCTTCTATCTCCAATGAGCTTTCATCTGGATTATCTTTATTTAATAAGTGATACATTATTGGTACTACAAACAATGTAAGAACTGTAGCATATACTAGTCCTCCTATAGACACTATAGCAAGGGGCTGTAACATCTCTGAACCAGTTCCTACTCCTACTGATAAAGTAGATAATCCAAATATAGTGGTTATAGCTGTCATAAGTATTGGTCTCATACGAGTTTTCCCTGCTAATACCAATGCTTCAGTTTTATTATATCCTCTATCTCTTAATTGATTTGTATAGTCTATAAATACTATACCATTGTTTACCACTATACCACTTAATACCAAGAATCCTAACATAGCAATTAAGCTAACCTCATAGCCTGTAATAATTAATGCAAGCATTCCTCCAGTAAATGCTAAAGGTATGGTAAATAGTATTATAAATGGTGAAAGCAATGATTGAAATTGTGCTACCATTATAAGATATATCAACACAATGGCTAAAAGTATCATCTTAGTTAAATCCCATAAAGATTCATCTATTCTTTCCTTTTCTCCTGTTAGTTCAACTGTATATCCTTCTGGTATTGAATAGTCCTTTAGTTTCTTTTCAAAATCGCTACTTACAAGACCTATATTATAGTCTACATCCAATTCTCCCTTAACAGTTACATATCTTTCTTGAGAATCCCTTCTTATAGATGACAAACCTTGAGCTTCAGTAATATTTGCAATATCCTCTAATTTTACTTCTACTTCTTCTTCTCCTTTTTTACCTTTAATAGTCAAATCCTTTAAATCCTCTTTAGTCATATCTTCATGTTTCTTATTCACCACTATTACTGGATAATCTTTATTTTTAGTAGATAAAGTGGTGGCAACCTTCTCTTTCCCTATGGTAGAATTAATATGGGAAAATACTTGAGCTACAGTTAATCCATTTTCCATAGACTTTTCCTTATCTACTACAATTCTAATCTCTTCTAAATTTTCCTCTATTCCATCATCTACTTCCACTATTCCTTCTGTTTCCTTAAGTAGCTTTGCTATATCCTTAGCTATATCCTGTAATGTATCCATGTCCTTACCCTTTATCATCACTTCTACTCCTGAACCTGCTATTGCAGATATATCCATTCCACTTGCACTTACAGTTACAGTACAATCTAAGTCCTTAGTTGCATCAAGTATCTTTTTCTTCACTTCATCATTACTTATATCTTTATCTTCATCTAATAATAGATAGAAGGATATGGAATCTCCGTTGCTCTGTCCTCCTATTCCTCCCATGGCTTCACTATGAAATGCCCCTATGGTTTCAATTTCTTCTATTCCAATTAGTTTCTCCGTTACAGCATCTGCCATATCTCTAGCTTCATTCGTGCTAACGCCCTTTGGCATCTCTACAGTCATACCCATTTGAGGTGCATCCATCTCTGGTATAAATGAGGTCCCCATGGAAAATCCTCCAAATATGCTACCTACAAATAAAACAGCTACAATAATCATTATAATCCCTCTATGATTTAATGCACCTCTAAGTAGCTTTTCATAGCTATTTTTAAATTTCTCAAATTTATGCCTTTCTTTTCCATTAACTTCCTTTAGCATGCCTGATGCCATAGTAGGTACCAATGTAAGGGCCACTAATAAACTTGCTAACAAAGAGTAAGCTATAGTAAGTCCCATATCTACAAATAATTGACGGGATATGCCCTCAACAAATACTATAGGTAAAAACACACATGCAGTGGTAAGAGTAGATATAGTAATAGCACCTGAAATCTCCCTTGCCCCTTCTATGGCAGCTTCTATTATTCCCATATTTTCTTCTTGTCTTAGACGATATATATTTTCTATTACTACTATTGAATTGTCTACCAGCATTCCCACGCCTAAAGCCAATCCAGCTAAAGAGATTACATTTATTGAAACTCCAGTAAAGTACATCATTGCAATTGCAAATATTATACTTATAGGTATGGATACGGCTATTATAAATGTAGGCCTTATATCCCTTAAGAATAGTATAAGAACTACTATGGCTAATATTCCACCATATATGATGTTTTTAAGCACTGATTGTATAACCATATCTATATATACCCCTTGGTCCATTAGGTTGGTAAAGGTTACATCTTCGTATTCTTTAGATAGTTCATCCATCTTATCTCTAATGGCTTTAGCAATATCTGATGTTAAAAATGTACTTTGCTTTTGTATTGATAATATTACTGCGTCATTTCCATTTACCTTTGCATATACATCTTCTGCATTATTTTTTATATATACATCTGCTACATCTTTTAGATAAATTTTACCTATTACATCTTCTCCAGTATCAAATAACAATAGATTTTCCATATGGGATACGTCTTCTATTTTTTCCCCTACTTTAACTAGCTTCTTTGTACCTTCTTCATCAGCCACATAGCCTGCTGGCATGGAAAAGTTTTGTGCTGCCAATACTTTAGATATCATATCAGTATTTAAAGCACCTTCTAAAGAAGCTTTTTTAAATGCTCCTTCCTTGGCCTTTTCAAATTCTTCTAGCTTTTCATTTAATTCCTTTTCTCCACTTTCTAACTTATTTCTTGCTTTATCCATTTCCACAGTTAATTGAATCTTTCCTGTTTTTATATCCTGTTCCTTACTAGCTAATTCAATTTTTTTAGATTTAAGAGTTTCTTCTTCTTTTTCTATGTCTTTAAGTTTAGCTTGAACTTGCTCTAGCCCTTTAGTAGTTTCAATTTTCTTTTGGGATATTATTTCTAAATTTTTCCTTATCTCTTCTAATTTTATCCTATCTTCTTCTCTCATATTATCCCCCAAGGATAATAGAGCTTCTTCTTGGGCCTTTAATGCTTTTTCCTTATCTTCTATTTCCTTCAAGCCTTTATTTAATTCATCTCTAGTTTTTATAAGTTCCCCTTTCCCAGAAGAAATTTTAGATTCTGCCAATGCTATTTGTTCTTTGGCCGACTTTATTTGCTTTTCTCCTTGAGTTAGTTGACCCATATGCTTTGATTCTTCTGATTCTAACTTTCTTTTGCCTTCTTCAATTTCTCTTTGAGCTTTTGTCAATTGTTCCTCTGCTTCAGCTAATTCAGAATCTATTGTTTTTAATATCTTTTTGTTTAATTCCTCTATTTTTTCTTCATCCAATGCAACTTCTATTTTTTCTTCTAATAATCCTATTCCTGTTACCGATGCTACTCCATTTATGCTTTCCAGTTCAGGTATTATTTCTTCATTTACCAGTTGGGATATCTCCACTATGTCTAAATCTTTAACATCTACTGCTGATATCATAACTGGCAACATGTCAGGATTTAATCTCATAAGCATAGGTGAGCCTATATTATAGTCATCCCATGCAGGTTTGACTAAATCTAACATACTGTTTATCTCTATTGTTGCTGAGTCCATATTGGTATCATTATTAAACTCCAATATGACAGCAGATGTATTTTCTCTAGATATAGAGCTTATATTTTTTATATTGTTGACTGTAGCAACAGCCTGCTCTATAGGTTTTGTTACTATCATCTCTACTTCTTCTGGACTTGCCCCAGGATATGTGGTCATTATAACTATATAGGGCAAATCTATACTGGGAAGTAAATCCGTATCCAAATTCATAAAGGATATAACCCCTAAAATCAATACAACAATTACTGCAACGACAATTGTATAAGGTTTTTTTACACTAAATTTTGATAACATATTTCCCCCTCTTTCAAATATATTTATTGACTGACTGGTCAGTCGAGCATTATCATGCTAATTATAAAACACAACTTTTACATTGTCAATTATAACCGTCTCCTCTCTCCTATTATTAATAATTTTATAAACAATATAAAAAATCTATGCCTCTAAAGATATGGTTTCAACAAAAAGTTATTAGCCTAATTATAGAGCTAATATATTATATTTAAGCCACCTAGCACAGGCGGCCTAAATATATAAAAATTATCTATTCTCCTTACATGCCCTTATAAAATCCTTAAATAATGGATGAGCCTTGGTAGGTCTGGATTTGAACTCTGGGTGGAATTGGCAACCTACAAACCAAGGATGATCCTTTAGCTCCACTATCTCTACTAGCCTTTCATCAGGAGAAAGACCAGATATAATAAGGCCTTTATTCTCTAATCGGCTTCTATACTGATTATTGAACTCATATCTATGTCTATGCCTTTCATATATTAATTCCTTATCATATATTCTTGCTACTAGACTTCCCTTCTTTAGCTTACATGGATGTAATCCTAATCTCATAGTTCCACCTAAATCTTCAATATCCTTTTGCTCTGGCATTAAATCTATTACTGGATGAGGGGTATATGGGTCTATTTCCGCACTATGGGCTCCCTCTAATCCTAATACATTTCTAGCAAACTCCACTACTGCTAACTGCATCCCTAAACATATACCAAAATAAGGTACTTGATTTTCCCTAGCATACTTTACAGCAGCTATTTTCCCATCGATACCCCTATCTCCAAAACCTCCTGGTACTAATATACCATCTACATCCTTAAGGATATCTTTTACATTCCCATTGTGAATCTCCTCTGCATGAATCCATTTTATCTCTACATCTACATCGTTATATATACCTCCATGACGCAAGGATTCAGCTACTGATAAATAAGCATCCTTTAATTCTATATATTTCCCAACTAATCCTACTACCACCTTATCTTTTGGAGCTTTTATCTTCTCTACCATATTGATCCATTCCGTCAAATCTAATTTGTCGCATTTTAAATTCAAATGTTCTATCACCAATTGGGGAAGTCCTTCCTCTTCTAACATCAAGGGTATCTCATATATGGAATCTGAATCTCTATTTTCAATTACCGCTTTTGGATCCAAATCACAGAATAGAGCAATTTTATCCTTTAAGTCCTGAGATAAAGGCATAGCAGTTCTACATATAAGTACATCTGGTTGTATACCAATACTTCTTAACTCTTTCACACTATGTTGAGTAGGCTTGGTTTTTAATTCCCCTGCTTTAGATAAATAGGGTACTAATGTGACATGGATATACATTACATTCTCCTTACCTACATCATTTTTTATCTGTCTAATAGCCTCTAGAAATGGTAAGGATTCAATGTCCCCAACGGTTCCTCCAATTTCAGTAATTACTACATCTACCTCATTATCCTTTGAAACTCTCTTGATCCGTTCCTTTATCTCATTGGTGATATGGGGAATAACCTGTACTGTTCTTCCATCATACTCCCCTTTTCTCTCTTTATTCAATACAGACCAATAGATCTTTCCTGTTGTTACATTGCTATTTTTATTTAAGTTTATATCTATAAATCTTTCATAATGGCCTAAATCCAAATCCGTCTCCGCTCCATCGTCGGTTACAAATACTTCCCCATGCTGATAAGGACTCATAGTACCTGGGTCCACATTTATATAGGGATCGAACTTTTGGATAGTTACATTAAGCCCTCTACTTTTTAAAAGCTGACCTAAACTAGCAGCAGTAATCCCTTTCCCTAATGAAGATACAACTCCACCTGTAATGAATATATACTTTGTAGGCATCTTTTTCCCACTCTCCTTGTGTTTTCACTATAACTATAGTATTTTATCCTATTAATCCCCATGTGTCAATTATATCAATAGATATAATATTATTGTAATTATAATGTAACATTATATACCTATTATATAGTGTATAATTATAGTAGAATACAAAAAGAAAGGAGAGAATAGTTATGAAAAAGCATTTATCAATTATCCTAGCATTAATCATGGTGTTGTCTACCTTTACTCCAGCCTTTGGAACCAACGATGAAAAGGAGCTATATGAACAAGCTGGGGAAATACTCAAAAATATAGGTGTACTAGAAGGTTCAAAATCAGGAGATTTGATGCTAAATAACAAACTAAAAAGACAGGATATGGTTGTTTTAATATCTCGACTATATAAACAAGAAGATAAAGCAAAAAATTACAAAGGAAAAAATCCATTTGTAGATGTTACAGATTCATTTTACATACCCTATATTGCTTGGGCAGTAAATAAAAATTTAATTGTAGGTATGACTCCTAGTAGATTTGGGTTTAATGAATACGTAACAGTACAACAACTTCAAACAGTACTACTAAGAGTACTTGGCTATGGCGAGGAAGCTGAAAATCCAGACAATGTTTCTAATACTGCAGAAAGTCTAGGTATAATGTCAGGCTTGACCACTACCCCAAGACAAGAAGTACAAAGGGGATTAATGGCAGCTATGACTATAAACGCTTTAAACCTTAATATGAAGGGAACAAGCCTAACTTTAGCTCAACATTTAAATTTAAATATTCCTAATATTTTAAAGGTAAATGAAGTAGCAACTGTAGATAGAAATACATTGAAACTAGAAGGAAAAGCTACAGGAGTTAAAAACTTAAAAGTTAGTTTAAAACCCCTTTCTACTGATACATCCATAAAAGAACGGATTCTAGACATACCTTTAAACGATGATAGCAGCTTTTCCATTGAAATACCTAATCTTCAAAAGGGTCAATATGAATACAAATTTTTAAGCGAAAATCTAAGTACTAATCCTAAAACTATAACCATAAAAGATATTCCCTTTGAAATATTAGATGTAAAAGCTTCTAATTTAAAGGAAATAGCTATAAATTTTACTAAATCAGTGGATTGGGCATATACCCTTTTCCCTGGCAATTATTATACCAATGGAGGAGAAATTGAATCCCTCCGCCTTGAAGACGATGATACTACTGTAGTACTCACATTAAAGGAAGCCATGAAAAATAACAAGGATTATAAACTATCTATAAATAGAGTAAAATCTAAAGATGGTGAAGAAATAGAAGCAAAAGATAAAGAATTCACCGCCTATGACAATGAACCACCTAGTGTTAATAAATTAAAACCACTAGGAGATAAAGGTTTAAGGGTGTACTTATCAGAACCAGTAAAATCCCCTCGTGCATCCAACTTTAAAATCGATGGAAAAAAGATTACAGGCCAAGTGGAACAATCTGAGAACATAGTTACAATTAAATACTTGTCTTCTTATTATGCTCCAAAAGAAGGGCAGCATATTTTAACGGTAACTGGTTTGGAGGATTATGCAGGCTATAAAGGATTGGATCAAGATATAGATTTTAATATTATAAAAGATACTGAAGCACCAAAAATTATCGATGGAGCAGCTACTTTGGATCAGGTAATAATTCAATTTGATAAGGAAATAGATCCAGACTCCATATCAAAAAACAATTTTTATTGGAAAACTGGTCATTCCAAAAGATATGCTAGTAAAGCAGAATTATTTAACGATAAGCTTATATTAAACTTCACAGGAAACAATCTCCCCACCAATGAAGTATCCATATATATAGATAATGTAGCAGATTATTGGGGTAATCAATTGAAAAATGAAGAGATTAAATTAAAACCAGAAATAGATAAAACACCACCAGAAGTTTTAGGTTTGAAAGTTTCTGAAGACGGTAAATCTATTAGGGTTTATTATTCTAAGAATGTAGAAGCAAAAAATAGAGCTTTTTATAGCATAAAAGATAGAGACAATAGAACAGTAAATATAAAAGATATAGAAGGTTCAGGGAGAGAATATACAATCCATCTATATGCACCTCTACCTGTAGGTATAAATACTATAACCATACAGGATGTATATGATACAACACCATTAAAAAACAAATTAATACCCTATGTCCACACAATAGATATGGAAGATGTAGAAAAACCAACTATAGAAAGCTATTCTGGAGAGGATAGGCAAATTATACTTATATTTAGCAAGGAAATGGATCAAGAAACCCTTGAAAACTATGAAAATTACCTTATAAAATTAGAAGATAAACTTACCTATTTACCAAAGGATACAGACTTCACCCTATTAGATGGCAAAACTTTGATGATTTATTTACCAGAAAAAATTAATGGCAAATTAGTTTCAGTAGGCTATAGGGGTAATATAAAAGAAATGCAAATTAGTGGCCTTAGAGGAATTAATGGGGTTTTAATGGATCCAACTCCACTTAAATTCACATCTGATACTACAGGAACTGCTAAAGCTGAAAAAGCTGAATTAATAGAACCAAACACCATTAAAGTAACCTTTAATCAACCTATAGTTTATGCCCATCCTGGGGATTTTAGTATATCTGGTAGAAGGGTATACGATGTGGAAGTCGATTTCAATAGAGAAGTATTAGTATTTTTAGATGATAATGATGAAACTACTATAAAAAACAATCTATACATTGAAAGAAATAATTCCATTGAGACAGCTTTAAATACAAGGGTATCATCTCAAACTATTTCCATAGAGGATAAGGTTCCACCAAGAATAAAATCCAATACTAGAGAATTATATACCCGTGGAAATGAAATAGAACTACCCTTTACCGAGCCTTTAGACTCTAGAGCCCAATCCATATTTGGGGACGATTTAGAAATATTAAGGCTTGAGGATGGACATATACTGGAGTACAATGAATACTCCACTTATTTAAAATCTAGAGATAGTAGTATACTGATTATTGAAATTAAAAATCCTCCTATAACTTCTGATTATAGGATAAGATTAATACCTAAACCTAAATATATTAGGGATACTAATGGCAATATAGTGGAAGAAGATATGGAAGATTACTTCACTGATGGAAGTATTTCAAGATAATTAAAAAGGCAGCGGATTATTCGCTGTCTTTTCCAATCTAATCATTTATTATTTCTAAATAAAACTTTAATCTATCTAAAAATATTTCATAGGTAACATCCTTTCCAAACAATAGATAATCATATATTAAACCTCTACCCATATCATCTAATATCTCAATTAACACTTTATCTGAAATATGGCTTATCCCCAGATCCTTGTCTATATTATCCCTGTAAATATGCATATTTATTTCCCCTCTAATCTGTTCTATATTGCCATCTCTATTTTATTACATATTTACATATTTTTCAACTTTTTCTGACAAATTTATCCTTAAGCAATTAAAGATTAGGGATAAAAAAGGCCTAGGATTTCTTAAAAAATATTCATTTTAGCCTTCAAAAAATTAAAAAATCCACTAGTCTCCTTGTACTTTTTGGGGATACTAGGTTCAAAAACTTTATCCTCTATTATTTTTGACGGATTTAAAAAAGTAATTTCATCATAGGTTTTACAATCTACTAAATTTTTAAGCAAATGAAGACTATTCTTCACATTAGGAGTTCTCCTATCTTGCGAATGGGCATCAGTACCCACAAAATGTATCATATTATGCTCTAGAAGTACCTCTGCTGTTGTCTTAATCTTCTCTCCGTATTTACCTTCTAAACTAGGTAAATTCAACTGAGCCATGGCTCCCTTGTTTATAAGATTATACAATATATTAGGATTCTCTATTATATTTTTATTTCTCTCTGGATGAGCAATTATAGGTACATACCCTTTTAAAAGCAGCTCATAGATTATATTTTCTATAAATATGGGAATATCAAACATGGGAAACTCTATAAGTACATATCTGGAATTATTTAAAGTAGCTACTCTTTCTTCATCTAAAAGAGTAACTATATCCATAGATGTATATATCTCATTTCCTATATATACATCTAAATTTAACCCTTCTTTATAGAGAGCCTCTTTTAACTTCTCCAAAGCTATTATATTTTTATCCTTGGAACAATTTTCAAATCCATCTATATAATGGGGAGTAGCTATTACTTTATTTATGTTATTGTCCAAATATATTCTAGCCATAGCTAAGGATTCTTCTATATCTTTAGCTCCATCATCTACATTAGGAAGTATATGACTATGAATATCTATCATTTGGCTTTTCCCCTCCTTTTGCCATCATCATAGTAAGAATAATCATAGTATTGGCTATAGTGATATTTATAATATCCACCCCCATTGATAGGTACCTTGTTTAATACCACTCCTAATATATTTGCATTTACCTTGTCCAATAAATCCTTAGCTCTTTTAGTAGCATTAATATCTGATTCACCAACGGCACATACTAGTATAGTTCCATCTACAATAGTAGATAATATTGCACTATCTGTCACTAAACCTATAGGAGGGGAATCTAAAATTACCATATCGTATTTTTTATTCACACTATCA
>Ga0208938_1000252_pt1 | contig 45960 bp, 44 predicted proteins | sample AD_UKC125_MetaG_FD_184434 | JGI IMG/M metagenome (GOLD analysis project Ga0208938, IMG submission 184434) | Active sludge microbial communities of municipal wastewater-treating anaerobic digesters from USA - AD_UKC125_MetaG (SPAdes) (version 2) | ecosystem: Engineered > Bioreactor > Anaerobic >... | reverse complement strand
CCGCGTCCGCTTCGGCGCAGTCGTCGATTTCATACAGTGGCATGCCGCCGGCTACTATTGGCCAGCCTTCAACGTCGCCGATTCGGCCATCACCGTCGGCGCCATTTTGCTGGTTTTTTCGACGTTGACCGCAACCGGCAACAAAGAGATTTCCCGATGACCGACGCCGTCCGTTCCGACAGCTACCTGACATTGCACTACCGGATCACCACGCTCGATGGCGAGGAGTTTCTGTCGACCTTCGACATGAGCCCGGCCACCTTGCAGATGGGCAGCGGTCAGCTCGCCGAAAACCTCGAAAGCGTGCTGATCGGTCTGCACACCCATGAGCGCTTCGTCTTCCAGCTCGAGCCGGAGGAAGCCTTCGGCCAGCACAACCCGCACCTCGTCGAGCGCATCGTCCGCAGCGGCCTGCCGGACGGCATGGAACTCAAGGAGAACTCGGTCGTCGAATTCACCGCGCCCAACGGCGCTACCTTCACCGGCTTCCTGCGCGAACTGGACGCCACGCACGCGCTCTTCGACTTCAACCACCCGCTGGCGGGCAAGGCGATCCGCTTCGAGGTGGAAATCATCGGGATAATGTAGTAACGTAGCTACATTGTTTTGCGTTGATCCGAGGCCGCCATGACCATTACCACCCTTTCCAGCCGGCAGTTCAATCAGGATGCCGGCAAGGCAAAGAAAGCGGCGGCCGCCGGCCCGGTGATCATCACCGACCGCGGACGCCCGGCGCATGTACTTCTGACGTTTGACGACTACACGAAGATTGCCGGCGGGCCGCGCAAGATTTCCGACCTGCTGGCAATGCCGGGTATTGACGAGATCGATCTGGATGTTTCGCAGTCATCGGAAGTGGCGCGCGCCGCTGATCTTTCCTGATGTACTTGCTCGATACGAACGTCGTTTCAGAGATTCGCAAGGTCAGGTCCGGAAAGGCTGACCGGAATGTCGCCGTCTGGGCTGACCGGGTAGATGCCAGCGACCTGTACCTCTCCGCGATCGCCATTCAGGAGCTCGAGATCGGCGTCCTGCTGGCCGAACGGCGCGATCCGCCGCAGGGGGCGTTGTTGCGCTCCTGGCTCAATGCCCACGTCTTGCCGGCGTTTGCCGACCGTATCCTTGCGGTCGACATGGCCGTAGCACAGCGCAGCGCCCGCTTGCCCCGGCCATTTCGCGACTCGCTGATGGCGGCCACCGCTCTGGTGCATGGCCTGACGATCGTCACGCGCAATGTGGCGGATTTTCATGCGGCCGGGGTGCAAATTCTCAACCCGTGGTGTGCCGTTTGATCAGCCAAAGGAAACCCATGCAGATCTTTCTCGCCAACCCCCGCGGCTTTTGCGCCGGCGTCGAACGCGCCATCGCCATCGTCGAGCGTGCGCTGGAAAAATTCGGCGCGCCGATCTATGTGCGGCATGAGGTCGTGCATAACAAGTTCGTTTGCGACGACCTGCGCGCCAAGGGGGCAGTGTTCATCGAGGAACTGGCCGAGGTGCCGGCCGGCAGCACGGTGATCTTCAGCGCCCACGGGGTTTCGAAGGCGGTGCGCGACGAAGCCGAGCAGCGCGGCCTCAAGGTTTTCGATGCGACCTGTCCGCTGGTCACCAAGGTGCACGTTGAGGTCGGCAAGATGCGCAACCAGGCCCGGGAAGTGGTGATGATCGGCCACAAGGGCCATCCGGAGGTCGAGGGAACCATGGGGCAGAGCGCGGGCGGCATGTACCTCGTGGAGACGCCCGAGGACGTCAGGAGGCTCGAGGTCGGCGCTCCCGACAAGCTCTCGTTCGTCACCCAGACCACGCTTTCCGTCGACGATGCCTCGGTTGTGATCGCTGCCCTGAAGGAGCAGTTTCCCGAAGTCCAGGGTCCGAAGAAGGACGACATCTGCTACGCGACCCAGAACCGTCAGGATGCCGTCAAGACGCTGGCCGAGCAGTGCGATCTGGTCATCGTCGTCGGCAGCCCGAACAGTTCGAACTCGCGGCGCCTCAGGGAAGTCGCGATCGCCCGCGGCGTCGCTGGCCACCTGATCGACGGCCCGGAAGAAATCGATCCGTCATGGCTCGAGGGCAGGCAGCGGATCGGCGTCACCGCCGGCGCCTCCGCTCCGGAAATACTGGTCCAGCGGGTCGTCGACCGCATCAGCGTCCTGACCGGCGCCGAAGTATCGCAGGTGGTCGGTGTCGAGGAGGGCGTTTCGTTTCCGTTGCCGAAGGAACTTGCCTTGGCCGGCATGTGACGGGACATGACGAGATGGCCGTCAGGTAAACGACTGACAGCGGACTGGTCTTGATACCCTGGTTTGCGCGCCAGCGGGCAAGGCGATGTGCCCGCAGCAAATGGACCGGCAAATCCGGATAGGCCGCCGCTGTCTTGCCATCTAGGCAAGGATTGCGGGCAGACTGGGCCGTAGCGAGAATTCCACGGTCGTTGTGGTATCCCATCATGACCCGGAAACGTCGAAGGGCCAAGGCAGACGGCGGGCAGACCGCGAATCGGTGTGACCGTCGACACCTCAGCCCCAGCTTCGCTTGCCACAGATTGGGGGAACTGGGTCCTGAAAGAAAACCCCCGGTTCATTGAACCGGGGGCAATGACAAACTGCTGGCTGCGCGGAACTCAGTTGGTTATCTCTCTCCACGATACGCGGCGGCTGGTTCCACCGGACGGGTTGATCGGTACTATGGGATTCATGCTTCCGCCGCCTCCTGCTCCGCCCGGGAAGAACCCGCCACCGGTGCCTCCGCCTCCACCGGGACCTCCATTGTTTGTACTGCCGCTACCTGACGTACGAATCAGCGCCATGACCGTCCCGTCCGGCAGGCGGATCAGAACAGGGCGTGTCACAATCACGTTGCCCAGGCTACGCGCGACCACATTGTTGGACGTATAAACAGGTCCGCCGGTCTTGTAGTCGAGAGCGTAGAACCAAGCGGCGGAAGTATCCGGTCCGGGCTCGCCACAGGGCTCGACGCTGGCATTATTCGGCGTATTAGTCGTAAAAGCCAGGGTTCCCAATGCCAGCGCGGGATCGGTGTTGGCGCGCTCGCCCGGGGTCAGGAAGTCGACGTACCAGCCGTTGTTGGTTGACCATGTGACATCTGCGGGAGACGTTATCTTGCGGATGCTTTCTCCCGGGGTGCAGGTGCCTTCGGCCCCGCAAGTCGCGGCAACCAACGTCTGCGCGACGAAGCCGCTGCCATTCGCGCGCGGGTTACTGTAACTCGTTGCGTCAAGCTTGTCCTTGATTGCGTACATAGTTTGCGACTGTATGCTGCCGACGTCGCTGATGCCAAGATAGCTGCCGGTGCCGACATAGACGACCGGCTTGCCTTCAACCGTGGTAACCACCGGTTTTGCCGTGATTGGCTGTGTGCCGCCGAGGGCATCCCGGAAAGTCACCAGAAGCTGTGCGTCATAGCCCGGTGCGCCGATGTCGCCATTAATGTCGAAACGCCAGAGGTTGCCGAGCATGTCCCCGCCATAAACCGCGCTGGTCGTGTTGTTCGTATCGGCAGTCGTCGAATGGGCACTGATTCTTGCCAGCCCGCTGGGAGTGCCTGCGGTTCCGGCGCTGGTGTCTATTGTCCGGATCAGGGCCCCGCTGTAGGCATCGAGTACGAACAAGTGGCCGACGCCATCCGGATTGTTGTAACCGGATGCCAGCAGGACCACCCACCGACCGGTCTTCAGCTTGGTGATGCGCGGATTGCCGTAAGTGTAGCCCATGTTGGCGTTGGTGAATTCCCACAACAGTGCCGGATTGGCCGGATCGGTGATGTCGAGGGCGTAATAGCCCTTGCCGCCCCGGTTCAGGCCGCCGACAAGAATGGTCTTCCACTGGGCGCCGGAACACGGTGTGCTCGGCGTGCTCGGGCAAACATCGCCGACTTCCGGCGTGCCATCGACGTAGTACTGGTGATTCTGCCCGTAGTTCGGATCAGCCAGTCGATGCAGTTGTGGAAGCACCAATTCCGGTACGTAGGCCCACAATTCCTTCCCAGTTTCGGCATTGAATGCATGCAGCATACCGTCGTTGCTGGCGACATAGACCGCACTGGTGCGCGTGGCAACCAGAGTCTTGTAGGCGCCGTATCCGGCATCGGTGTACTCGAACAGCGGTGTTTTAACGTAGCGTGCCTCCGAAGAGACGATGTCGCCCAGCACATGCTTGCGCGTCCTGAAGAAGGTACCTTCATTGCTGCGGTCGCCTCTCAAGAAGTTGACCAATGCCTCGCCGGCTGCCCCACCAGTTGCCACGGTGGTGTTGTCCTGAGCCGTGCTGGTGAGGCAGGAGGCGGTACCGGCCGGCGTGCAGAACTGGGATAGACCCGTCGCCGGCGGTCCTGCCACATAGCCGATGTTGGGCTTGGTGAAGTTGGCCTTCTGCGCTGTGCTCAGGCTATTCCAGAGGAAACTGGCCAGACCGCTGCCGCCCTTGGTGTAGATGGTGCGCGCGACATAGGGGCTGATCGTGTTGGTCGTATCCGTAGCGCCAAACGTGGTGCCAGACGTATAGGCGCTGGTAACGTCGTAGCAGACTCCATTCCTAGTAAACGTGCTGCCCGATGCATAGGGGGTGCTGGCTGCCCAAGGCGTCGAGCAGGCCGTTGGCGCTCCGGCGACATAGGCCGCGTTCGTATTGGCCGTATCGGAAGCTCCAAAGGTGGCACCTGAGGTATAAGCGCCGATGACGTAGCGGCAGATAGCGGGCGTGCCCTGAGAGAAGATGCTGCCGACTGCATAACTGGTGTTGGGTGCCCAGGCAGTCGAACAGGATGCCGGCGAATACGTCACAATGGCCGAGTTGTTGGTGTCGGTAGCGGAGAACGTGGTGCCGGAGACATAGTCGGTGGTTACCAGGTAGCAGGCATTCCCGTTACGGTAGACATCACCGGCGACATAGGCCTTGCTCGCCGTCCAGGATGTCGTGGCGCAATCGAGCATAGCGCTGGCCGACCAGTCCACCGCTGCTGAGAGGCTCTGGGTTGCAATGTCGAGGCGCTGGCGGTAGAGATCGCCATACCAGTCGACCGACTTGTAGTAGGAATTGAAGACGTAATTGTCGCCAGCGCTGACGTTCGGGTTGCTGCTCGCCGCTGCCGCCGAGGTGCCCGGCCGCGGCGTATCGACGATGGTGCTCAAGGTACTGGCCAGCCCGGTCGCGAGCGAGGTCGGGTCGGTCGCACTGAAATAGGAACCGCGACCGTTGACCGCGGCATGCCACAGGTCGTCGATATTGGCCGGATCGTCCGACGAGGGGGTGGGCCACACGCATCTACTACCAGAGGCCATCCAGCCACATATGCCATTGGCCGGGTCGGCGGTGACGCCGTTCTTCACTGACGCGAAATCTCCGGCAGTGTCGGTCCAGTACGTCGGCGAAAAGAGCATCTTTCCCTGTGCGCCCAAACCGAGGGTGAAGGTCGTCATGTGCTGTGTCGTTGCCACGTCACGACCGTTGGGTATGACGTCGTTATCGCAAAGATCGTTCGGCGTGGTCGACGGCGCGATGGTCGGGCCGGTGCAGGTGCCCGTTCCGGCGCTGGGATTGGGGTCGCGCAGGTCGGTCTTGTAGTAATAGGCGGCGACGTCGGCCAGCGTGTCGCTGACGAAGCTGCCGCTCGCGACTGCCTGACACTCGATGGCAGTGCCGACGGTGTAATTGGGCCCCACCGATTGGTCGACCGGGGTGCACGTCGCGACGCTGCCCCACGCGGACCAGTTCGCGTACTGACACGTTATCCGTGTACCCGTAGCGCTCCAGGTTGTACCCTCCGTGCAAGTCGTGGCATTTACCCAGCTTGAATTGGTGTATGTAGGGTTCCGGTAGACCGTTGCATTGGTGTAGTCATTCGCGGCATAGGCTGGCGTGACAGTTGGCGTCGCTGCCGTAGCGGCCCAACTGTACTGGCACTCGGTATAGTTGCCGCTGGCGTCGGGCGTGGTGACGGCACAGCTCGCTGCGTTGGTATAGGTTCCCGGGACCGTTTGGCACTGGCGTGCCACGGGTACGCTCCACGTCCTGGTGGTATCCTGGGCAACGGCATTGCAGGTTCCGCCAACGCCCGTCCAAGCTGTCCATGACGAGTATTGACACTGGACGCCGGGCGACCAGACCGAGCCGTTTGAAGTGGAAGTCCCGATCGCCTGCGGCGTACAAGAGGTCGTTTCGTTGGCCCAGGCGCTCCAGGTGGTTCCGTTGTATTGGCACTGGCGCGGGCTAGCCCCTGAGGTATCCCAAGTGCAGGTCTGATCGTCAGGAACATCCGTCCAGGTCGTCCACGTGGTGCCATTGTTGCTGCTTGTACGCGTCTGCAACCGCGAATAGGTCCGCTTCTGCAACTGACTCGTACGGGTTTGCTGCTGGCTGGTGCGCGATTGCAGTGTCCCCTTTTTTGCTCGTTGTGTTTCGGTGCTCGACTGCAGCCGGCTGGTGCGTTGCTGTGTGACCGCCGTGCCGCCGTCATTGTATGGGGCCGGCCAGGCACCGTCCTGATCGCCGACCCGCGTTGAGCCATCGAGCTGGTAGCCGGCTCCCTGGTTCCAGAAACCGTCAGTGGAAAGAATGGTGAAGTTTTGCTGACACGAATACTGTAGCGGATCGGTCACGTTCACGCCGTTCAATGTCGATCCATCATATTTCCCGGCATAGAGGCGGCCTGCCATGGACAACGCCGTGCGCAGAGGCGTACTGTCGCGCGGGATGGCGGCGAAAAGCTTGTTGTACCAATTGTTCTTGTGGGCGGTCTTGAATTCGTCCAGGTTCACGAAATCCGATCCGGTATTGTTGTTGATGGACATCAAGCCGACCCGGAAGCGGGAGTGGCCGGCGGCGATGTCGGCCGCCGTGTCGATCTGGGCAAAGGCCCGGCTCACCGCCGTCTTCATCAACTGCATGCGGGTGCGGTAATAGGCGTGCCAATTGGCATAATTGGTCATTTCCTCGGCGTAGGTGCACGAACCCATATTCGTCGTGCAGTCATCACGCTTTGCACCTTTCGGATAGGTGGTGACCGAGGTGGTGATCGTATGGCGCAGGTTTTCACCGGGGATGGTGCTGGAGCTGGCACTCGGCGTAACGCTGGTGTCGCGCCAGTAGGGCAGGGGGACGGTGCTTTGCCCAAAAGCGGTACCCGTGACCGGGCCGGCAACGGTTACAGCCCTGTTGCCGGTGCCGGTGATGGTGACGGCAGGTGTCGAGGTGTTTGCATCAGGAGCGTAAACGGTGACGACCGCCCTGTTGACCGTGGCAGTGAAACCCACTGTGGTGCACGCTGTTCCGGTGGGCAAGGTGTCGCTGCAGGCGTTGATTTGAGTCGCAATGGCCGATGCCAGAGCGTTGTTGCTCGATTGCGATCCGGTGCTCGCAGACATGATCTGCTTTGTGCCGACGATGATGCCGGTGACGGCGTTGTTTCCCGACGTTCCTGTGACCGTCAGGTTGACGATGCGTGGGGCCGGCATCCGCGGATACATCCGCGACGCATCCCAGGTGGCGCTGCAACTCGTCAGGGACGCGGTCGTGCACCAGCGCATCAGCGCCGGGTAGGTATTGGCCCCGGATGGCGCCGCCTGCGTGGCGCATGTTCTCAAGTTCGGACTGTTGCAATACTCTCCGGGAACGGTGACATAAGCGAAGACGCCGCCGCTCAGGTTTACGGTGTTGGTACTCTGGATGCCGTAGCCGTCGATCTTCACTGCGACCCAGTTGACGCCGCCGGTTGCTGTCGACGTCCCGGTCATCGAAGGATAGGTCGTCGTATTCAGGCTGCCGTCCGCGTTGTACTTGATCGGCGGCAGGTAACGGACGGCCGGGTTGTAGGCGATGCCATTGAAGGCGCTGTTGTAGCGCATGTACGGCGGCATGTAGTTATCGACGTTGGCGTAGTTGCTCGGACGATACTGGCTGTTGTAATCGTCGAACCAAGTGGCTTGGTCCGGCATGGCGTCCCAGTCCATACTGCCCGAGTCGTCGAGGACGAACAGGATGTTCGGCTTGACGTCCACCGACGACGGTGCGTAATACGTGCTCAGCGGCAGGGTCGACAGATCGGTCAGCGCCGCGTGCGCGCTCATGGTCAAAGCCAGGGCAGCGGCCGGAATGCTGCTCCTTCTGAGGAATGAATGGGTGCTCATGGCAAACTCCTGATCGATCTGCGCGTTGCGGACTATTCGATGGCAAAGGGCGAGGGGGTCACAGCGTCACCGTCGACTGGACGAAACTGACAGTATTGTGCGGACCCGCGATGCGGACGGTAATCCGGTAATAAATTGCCGACGGCGAGGTGATGGCTTTCTCTCCGCCTTCTTCACCGGAGCCGCTGGCTACCGAGGATACGGTCGACGCCGAGCAGTTGGCGCCTCCGGTGGGGCTTCCGGCGCTGGCGCACAGGCGGTCGATAATGTATGAAACCGTGTTTCCCGAGGCGTCGGTCGCCAGCGTTCTGATCCGATTTGCAGGCAAGGTCGCCCAATAGGCTTCCCACGTCTGCCCGGCCACCGGACTGCGCGTCACGTCGTTACCGTTAGCCGAGTAGCCCTGGTTGGCGACGTCGTTGTGCAGGAAGGTCCCGGCCCGGTTGGCGTCGAGGAAGGCGAACGCCGCTTCGACCCCGGTATCGCCGGAATGCGTTGCAGCCTGCTTGAAGGCGAGGTTACCGGCGATGAGGTTGGTGAGATCGACCGACCGGATCATCGCAATCCCGGCGAGCGTCATCGCGATCAGGACGATCAGCGCGACGATCAATACGATCCCTGACTGCGCGCGCGGCGCACTGCTTCGATCTTGCATGATGACGACCTTGTTCAGCATCCCGAGACTACTCCCATCCAGGCGACGTTGCGAATCGGCACGACGGTCTCGAATACCCGGTAGCGATACCGCTGCCACAAGGCATCAGGGGTCCCGTCGGGGTTCGTCGGGACACCGATGGCAACCGGGGTGGGACTCGTCGACCCCGACCATTGCGGTGCGGCAAGCGTGACATTTTCTTTTTCGAACTGGGCGCTGCGCGCCACCAGGGCCAGGCGGATCGCCGGAGTCCTCGCCCACAGACAGGCCGTCGTCGGTGTCGTCTGGTCGTAGGTGTCCACGATGCCATCCATCGTTCCCGACGTATCCCGCCCGTATTGGGCGCGCAGGCTGGCGATATTTTCGGCGACGAGCCGCCAGATGGCCGGGTTGGCCAGACTCGCTGCCGTGGCGTCCCCGCAATTGGCAGCCATGTAGTCGCAGACCACCAGATTCCCGTTGCGCACCGCGTAGGCAAGGAACCTGGGCGTGGCTCCCAGATTGAACAGCCCCGTGCCGGCAGCGGAAGTCGACAGTTGCACGACCGAGGCATTCACCGCCTGGACGGTGCCGAGCACCAGCGTTGTCGCTCCGCAGGCCGCCGGCGCGGCGACGACCCGATCCCCGACCCGCAACATGCTGGTGCCGATGATGGTATAGATCGTGCCGCTCTGGTTCAGGACGTTGTATCCTTCGGGCTGATCGTTGCCGAGGCCGTAGGAGACCAGCAGGGTATCCGTATTGGCATCGCCGGCGGGAATCACGGCCACTGGCGGGTTGATGATGACCGGGGCCAGGGGCACGGGCGCTCCGAATGGCAATTGCAGATTGCAGCCGAGCAGGCGCGTCAGCGCAAAACCGTAGGCACTCTGGCCGATGTCGCGCTGAATTCCGTCGAGGGCGATCACCGCGCTGTTCTGCGCGTCGCTGCCGGCGTTGGCGGTGCGCTTGCGCTCCTCGGAGACGGCGAAGACCTGCATCATGATAATGATGGCCAGCAGGCCGATCACCATGCCGACCATGATCTCGATCAGGCTGAAGCCGGACTGGCCGGAACGCTGATCACGGAGCCTTGTTTTCACGTCGATTTCCTCTACCTGATCTGGGCAATGGCGACATACTGATGGGGGGCGGTGCCTGCCGGCTCGTTGGGGGCGTTCCAGAAGACCGTTATCGTAGCGATCCCCTGCCCGTCGATGGTGACGGTCGGGGGATTGTCGGCGACACCGGGGAGAATGCCGCCGACCCTCGCTAGCCAATTGACGTAGGCGGCGCCTCCGGGACTATTGAAGTTCCCCTGCAGCACCGCCGTGGTGCGGTCGCTGACCCACATCTGCCCGATGATCTCGTTGGTCAGCAAGGACGCCTCGCTACGGTACCTGGCATCGGTCGATTGCTTGACCGCGGCGGCCTGCAGGCCGACGAGCGCGAGGATGCCCAGCGAAAAGATCAGAATCGCCAGCAGCGCCTCGAGGAGGATCACGCCGGATTGCTGATGAGCGAATTGATGGCGGGAATTCATGTCAACACCCCTGAGGATCACCGGCGGCGCGCGCCGGGTCGCACATGCGAATCTGGCCGCCGGTGGCGACCGTCACGCGCATGCAGCGCATCGGTCCGCCCGGAGCACAGGCGCCGCCAGTCGGATTGGTGACGTTGATGGCTGCGGCGCCGCTTGCCTGGCCAGTGCCGTTGAAGGTGATCAGCGATACCCCGCCGGCATTGACGGCGGCGTTCCGGGAGCCTTCGGCCGCGGAACGAACCTGGACGATGCGCGGCGCGACATTGTCGGAAGGTGCCGCGTCGCAAGCGCCCGCAGGACTGTCCAGGCTGACTACCCAGTTGGCGCCAGTGTCCGATAATGCACACGCGCCGGTCGTCGTCGTGACAAACTGGAACCGAACGGGGGTGTTGCGGCGCACAGCTTCGGCCCGGGCAAGCATCAGGCCGTTATGGATGGCCTCCGCGGCATTGCGTATTTGGCTGTTCTGGGTCCAGCGCGAAAAGGTCGGTACACCCAGTGCCAGCAGTATGGCGAGCACCACGATGCCGATCATCAGTTCGATCAGGGTCATCCCCGCTTGGCAATTCCGGTTCATGAGCAGCTACCGTTTTTCCTGATTGCCCAGCAAGTGTTGGGGTTAGGGTTTGCCCAGCCAGCCCGGGTGATGTTGGAGGTCTTGCCATTTGCCTGGTCTATCGTATAACCGAAGCCAGCCATCGGCGCTACGCCAACCGCTTCCAAGGTGTATGTCGTGGCGGTTGCGGCAGGGTTGCAGGAGAATGTGAAAAATCGACTGGTTGTTGCATCGGCAACACATGCCGGTGCACCGACGTAGGTCCGGTTGTCCTGAAAGAACTGTTCCATCTGAACCCGCTTGGCGGCGAGGGCCGAAGTCGCATCCGGGATACGGCCCCGGATGATGTAATCCGTGTAGGCCGGGTAAGCGATCGTGGCCAGGATGCCGACGATCGCGACAACGATCATCAACTCGATCAGCGTGAAGCCAAGTGTCCTTTTCATTGTTTTCCTCTTTGTCTGCCCTGTCCCCGACGAAGCCGGCGCAACAACACGAATTATCCGACGGCTGAATCATAGGCCGACCGGACGGGTTGGAGAAGCCGTTCCGACGGCCGGTCGAGGAATGGCTCCGAATGGTCGGCCGGAATGAGTCTGGGCAAGGTATTGTGCCGTCGTGCACAGGCGCGGTCCGGTTGCAAGGCGCAAGTGGTCATTGCCGGAACCCGATCGGCCGTTGTGCTTCACGGAAACAAGCACGTCCCGGTACCATGTTGCCATCGCCTTTGACCATGTCTCCTGTCGGCTTTCCAAGCTGCGGACAATCCGCCGGATGCGGGCATCTCCTGCCGGCCTTGTTCCTGTCGCTTCTCGTTCACGTCCTGGCCGTGCTGTCGCTACTGTTCGGGGTTGCGCGCGGAGGCGGCGAAGGGGTCGCGAGCCGGCATGAGATCACCGCCCGCCTCGTCGGCGCTGCGAAACCCGACGCGCCGGAGAATGACGGACGTCTCCAGGATGTCTTCAAGGAAGAGGTGGCGCCGTCCGCGCCATTGCACGGCAATGATCCGGAGATTCTCCCGCCGGGAACTCCCGCCCGCGAGGGAAATTCCCGGAAGCCGGAGATGAATCAGGGATCTGGCGCCGGCTCCGGCCAGTTGCGCTACTTTCCGAGCGACCAACTAACTGTTCGTCCCTATCCGCTGACCGTCCTGGAGGACCCCAGTGTGCTCGAACCGGAGCTTGATGGCAGGGGCGAACGCGTTGTCCTGAAGGTCTGGATCAGCGATTCCGGCGAGGTTACCGCGATGGAGACGGAATTCACCGACATGCCTGCGCGCGTTCATGAGGCGGTGATGACGGCATTTCGACGCATGCGTTTCATGCCGGGGGAAATTGATGGCAGGCGCGTGGGGAGCATTTTGACGATCGAGATGACCTACAAGGATTTCCGATTGCCTGTCGAGTAGGCGCGTACCGGGGCACTTGCGGCCATTTCGCTGTGCTGAATCGGCGTCATGTTGGCAGAACGGCCACGAAACTGAATCGGGCTGAGTTCCGCTGCTGGCAGCAAACGCCGAAAAAACCGTTGTCGGAAGCCCTGTCTTTGTTATAATTAATAGTTATTCTAACAATTTCGGAAATTTCTATGGCCAATAGCGCACAAGCCCGCAAGCGCGCCCGTCAAGCTGACAAGCAGCGCTCCCACAACGCCAGCCTGCGTTCGACCCTGCGTACCGCGATCAAGCGCGTGCGTCAGGCGATCGACACTGGCGACAAGGCCGCCGCCCAGGGCGTCTTCCAGCAGTCCGTTGCCGTCCTCGACCGCATCGCCGACAAGAAGATCGTCCACAAGAACAAGGTCTCGCGCACCAAGAGCCGCCTGTCCGCCCAGATCAAAGCGCTCGCTGCCGCCTGACCGTTGTCCGGCACAAGGCAAGAAGGCACCTGCGGGTGCCTTTTGTTTTTGCTACAGTGCACACGCAAGATGTCGGGAAACCAATTCGCCAGCATCAGCATGTTCGGAGGTGTCCCATGAGAACCCAACGGGAGATCGATCGGCGCAGCCTTGCTCTGCATCGCCTGGTTGCCGAGCGGGTCATGCGTGATCCTTCCTTGTTCGAAAAGGCCAAGGTGACTCTGGCCCGATGGCGCGAGACCGTATGTGTTTTTCCCAGCCCTATTTGAGTGAGTGGGAGCATCTGATGAATCATGGGGTCGAGGCTTGCCTTTCGGTTGCGGTTGAGGATTCGGAGCGCGCGGCGGCGTTACGCCAATCGTCTCCGTTTTCCGGTGTCCTGACCAATCGGGAACGTTTCGCTTTTCTGAAACAGTGGCGTAACGACCATGAAGCGCCGCGAACTTGAGCATCTGATTCGCGCCGCCGCAGCGGTTACCGACCAGTACGCGAAATCGTGGTGGTTAGCAGTCAATCCATTCTTGGCGCGGTGCCGGATGCGCCGGAGGTTCTGCTGCAATCGCGGGAGGCGGATTGTTACCCCTTGCTTCCGGAGGGTTGGGAAAGTCGCTTGATCAAGGTACAGAACGCAAACACGGATCTGAAGATTGGTTACTGCCTGGAGCCACATGATCTCGCTGCTTCCAAGCTGGCCGCTGGCCGGGACAAGGATTGGCCATTTGTCGAGGCGATGCTCCGTCGCAAGATCGTGGATGGTCGCGTCGTCAAGGACCGGATCATGCTGTTGCCGATTCCCGGCAAGCACAAGCAACGGTTACGTGATTGGGTCCGTGCGCACGGAGCGCAATGAGCTTGGTGAGCGATGCTATTTCTTGCCGTCGAGCCGGCAAACGCTATCCACGATCTGCAGGTCGTTGTCCTGCGCGAAATTGAGCATGAAACGGTAAGCCATCGGCTCGATCTCGCCGAGACGGCCGTCGACGAATACCGCCTTCTGGCCGTTGTGGTCGCGGGGGCCGACATAGGGCGAGTATTTCATCTTGCGCTCGGCGCCGAACGCGGACATGACGCCGCACAGGCGTTCCGCCCAGTCGCTCGGGCGGAACTTGCGCCCTTCTTTGGTGAGACCAACGATGATGAAGGTGGTCGATTCTGGTGTTGTCATTGATCCACTATGTCTTGTCGGGCGTTGCGACCTTGTTGTGACGCATTCTAGCAGAAGGCTTGGAACTGTGGCGTGATCGCCCGGATTCATGTTCGCTTTGCCCGGGCCCCGACGAACGTTCTTCCGTTGCGCCGGGGCCGGCATGCGGTCCCGGATGCGGTGATGCAAGATGACTGCATTATATACAAGGCGTTGTTTTTGACTTAACATTCATTTTTCTGCAACCCTCTCCGGTGCTGGCCCGCCGTCGAAGGTTGCGGTCGTTCCGGCGGCAATGTCCGCCGTTTTCGTTTTCTGGGGTTGTCCGATGTCGCATGTGATGAATACCTACGCCAGGTTGCCGGTGGCGTTCAGCCACGGTCAGGGGTGCCGGATTACCGACAGCGAGGGCAGGGAGTACCTGGATGCATTGTCTGGGATTGCCGTGTCGACGCTCGGCCATGCCCATCCCAGGCTGGTATCGGCGATCGCCGCCCAGGCCGGGCGCCTGCTGCATACGTCCAACCTCTATCGCATCCGCGAGCAGGAGGAACTCGCCGACCGGCTGGCGGAACTGTCGGGAATGGAGGAAATCTTTTTCTGCAATTCCGGTTGCGAAGCCAACGAAGCGGCGATCAAGCTGGCGCGCTACTACGGTCACAGGAAGGGCGTCGACTCGCCGACCATCATCGTCATGGAAAAGGCCTTCCACGGGCGGACGATGGCAACGCTTTCGGCCACCGGCAACCGCAAGGCGCAGGCGGGATTCGAGCCGCTGGTCGCGGGCTTCGTGCGCGTGCCGTACGACGATCTCGAGGCGATCAAGGCGATCGGCAGGCACAACAAGAACATCGTCGCCGTGATGCTGGAGATTATCCAGGGCGAAGGCGGCATCAACCTCGCTTCGCCCGAATTCCAGAAAGGACTGCGCCAGTTGTGCGACGACCAGGGCTGGCTGCTGATCTGCGACGAGGTGCAGTGCGGCATGGCGCGCACCGGCAAATGGTTCGGTTACCAGCACGCCGGCATCCGGCCGGACATCGCGACGCTGGCCAAGGGCCTCGGTTCGGGTGTGCCGATCGGCGCCTGCCTGGCCGGCGGCAGGGCGGCCGGCCTGTTCGAGCCGGGCAAGCACGGCTCCACCTTCGGCGGCAATCCGCTGGCGTGCACGGCGGCGCTGACTACGATCGCCACCATCGAGGAGGACGGCCTGATGGCGCAGGCTGAATCCGTCGGTGCGCTGATCCGCAGGCTGTTTGCCGAGGCGCTGGCCGGCGTCAGAGGGGTCAAGGAAATCCGTGGCTGCGGGCTGATGATCGGCATCGAACTCGATCGTCCGTGCGGCGATCTGGTCGGCAGGGCGCTGGCCGCCGGGCTGTTGATCAATGTGACGGCCGACAAGGTGATCCGGCTGCTGCCGCCGCTGATCCTGAATGAAAACGAGGCGCGGGAACTGGTCGACCGCAGCGTTCCCCTGATCCGGGATTTCCTGGCGTCCTGACATGGCGATCAAGCACTTTCTGCAGTTCCGGGATTTCACGCGCGACGAGTTCGAATACATTTACGAACGGACGCGCTGGATCAAGAACGAATTCAAGTCCTACCGCAAGCACTGGCCGCTGTGCGACCGGACGCTGGTGATGATCTTCGAGAAGGCGAGCACGCGCACGCGCCTGTCGTTCGAGGCCGGCATGCAGCAGCTGGGCGGCTCGGCGATCTACCTGAACACCCGCGATTCGCAACTTGGGCGCGGCGAGCCGGTCGAGGATGCGGCGCAGGTGATCTCGCGCATGAGCGACCTGGTGATGATCCGCACCTTCGAGCAGGAGGTCATCGAACGCTTCGCCGCGAATTCGCGCGTGCCGGTGATCAACGGCCTGACCAACGAATACCATCCGTGCCAGATCCTCGCCGACGTCTGTACCTACGTCGAGCATCGCGGCTGCATTCAGGGCAAGACCGTGGCCTGGGTCGGCGATGCCAACAACATGTGCAATACCTGGCTGCAGGCGGCAGAGGTGCTGGATTTCAAGGTCAATGTGTCGACGCCGCCGGGGTACGAGATCAAGCCGGACCAGATCGGCGTCGTCGATCGTTCGCATTTCGAGGTCTTCGCCGACCCGATGGATGCCTGCCGCGGAGCCGACCTGGTAAACACCGACGTGTGGACCTCGATGGGTTTCGAGGCGGAAAACGAGACTCGCCGGAAGGCCTTTGCCGACTGGCGCGTCGATGGCGAGATGATGCGCGCGGCGCATCCCGATGCCTTGTTCATGCACTGCCTGCCCGCGCATCGCGGCGAGGAAGTGACCGCCGAGGTGATCGACGGCCCGCAATCGGTGGTTTGGGACGAGGCCGAGAACCGTTTGCACGTACAGAAGGCCTTGATGGAATACCTGCTCCTGGGCAGGATCGAAGCGAAGTAAGGGAAGATAAATGAGCGACGTCAAGAAAGCAGTGCTGGCCTATTCCGGCGGTCTCGATACCTCGGTCATCCTCAAGTGGCTGCAGGATACCTACCAGTGCGAAGTGGTGACCTTCACCGCCGACCTCGGCCAGGGTGAGGAACTCGAGCCGGCACGCGCCAAGGCGCTGCAGTGCGGCATCCGGCCGGAGAACATCTTCATCGACGACCTGCGCGAGGAATTCGTCCGCGATTTCGTCTTCCCGATGTTCCGCTGCAACACCGTTTACGAAGGCGAATACCTGCTCGGCACGTCGATCGCCCGTCCGCTGATCGCCAAGCGCCTGATCGAGATCGTCAACGCCACCGGCGCCGATGCTATCTGCCACGGCGCGACCGGCAAGGGCAACGACCAAGTGCGCTTCGAACTCGGCGCCTATGCGCTGAAGCCGGGGATCAAGATTATCGCGCCCTGGCGCGAATGGGACCTGCTCTCGCGCGAAAAGCTGATGGCTTATGCCGAAAGGCACGGCATCCCGGTCGACATGAAGCACAGGCAGGGCGGGTCGCCGTACTCGATGGACGCCAACCTGCTGCACATTTCCTACGAGGGCCGCCACCTCGAAGTCCCGGCAGCGGAGGCCGAGGAATCGATGTGGCGGTGGACGGTATCGCCGGAAGCGGCCCCCGATCAGGCCGAATACCTCGACCTCGACTACGAGAAGGGCGACATCGTCGCGCTGAACGGTGTCCGCATGAGTCCGGCCGAGGTGCTGGCAAAACTCAACGAACTTGGCGGGAAGCACGGCATCGGCCGTCTCGACCTCGTCGAGAACCGCTACGTCGGCATGAAGTCGCGCGGCTGCTACGAGACTCCGGGGGGAACGATCATGCTCAAGGCGCACCGCGCCATCGAATCGGTCTGCCTCGACCGCGAGGTCGCCCACCTCAAGGATGACCTGATGCCGCGTTACGCCAGCCTGGTCTACAACGGCTACTGGTGGAGCCCGGAGCGACAGGCGCTGCAGGTGCTGATCGACCATACGCAAAGCGCCGTCAATGGCTTTGTCCGCGTCAAGCTGTACAAGGGCAACGTCATCGTCGTCGGCCGCGATTCGCTGAGCGATTCGCTGTTCGATCCGACCATCGCCACCTTCGAGGACGATGCCGGCGCCTACGACCAGCGCGATGCCGGCGGCTTCATCAAGCTCAACGCGCTGCGCCTGCGCATCGCCGCCAACCTGCGTGCGCGCAAGGGCCAGGGATAGGCGATGGAAAGCGGCACACTTTTCGGTTTCACCGAGGAACAGCTTGCGGACTTCGGCGCAACCTGGGGCGTCGGCGCTTTCATCCTGTTCATGCTTTTCATCATCGGCGAGATCGCCTGGAAGTCGAAGGCCGGCAAACTGGGCACCTTCGTGCTCTTCTTCGTGCTGGCCTTCGGCATGGTCGGCTTTGTCGCCAAGGCTGTCATTCAGAAACTCTGGGGTATCTAGATGTCGCAATTCGATAACGTTTCCGTGCTCAAGAAGGCCAACGTCTATTTCGAAGGCAAGTGCTTCAGCCATACGCTGGTCCTGGCCGACGGCACGAGGAAGACGGTCGGCGTGATCCTGCCGTCGACGCTGACCTTCAATACCGGCGCGCCGGAAGTCATGGAAGGCGTCGGCGGTTCGTGCCGGGTCAGGCTCAAGGGCGAAAATGAATGGACGACCTGGGCCGATGGCCAGTCCTTCCAGGTGCCGGGCAATTCCAGTTTCGAGATCGCCTGCGACGAACCCTACCATTACGTCTGCCACTTTGGATAATCGCCATGCCAAGTTTTGACTTCACTTCCGAAGCCGACATGGTGGCGTTGAAGAACGCCGTCGATGTCGCCTCGCGCCAGATCGACAACCGCTACGACTTCAAGGGCACGTCGGCCAAGGTCGAACTGAACGAGAAGGACAAGATCATCACGCTGCACGGCGATTCCGATTTCCAGCTCGACCAGATCAAGGACATCCTGTTTCCGGCGATGGAGAAAAAGGAAGCCGAGAGCACCAAGCGCCTCGATCACCAGGCGGTGCAGAAGGTTTCCGGCAACAAGGTCAAGCAGGATCTGAAGATCAAGCTGGGCATCGAGACCGAGATGGCCAAGAAGATCGTCAAGCTGATCAAGGATGGCAAGCTCAAGGTGCAGGCGTCGATCCAGGGCGACGCGGTGCGGGTGCAGGGCGCCAAGCGCGATGACCTGCAGGAATGCATCGCGCTGATCCGCAAGGAAATCGTCGATTTTCCGATCCGCGCGGGCAATTTCCGGGATTGAGCGCATTGCTGCGGTCGACGCCGGAAAAAGGGCAATAATCAGGGCGGCCCCGGCTGCCCCGATTCTTTTTCAGCGGGCGAGGCCCTGGATCCAGACCGAGTAGATCTGTTCCGACAAACGGCGCATTTCCGGCAGGCGTTCGGGGATTTCACGCTGCATGAGTTCGGGTGGCTGCACGCTCGGGCGATCGGCCCGGGCAAGGACTTCGTCGCCCCATTGCGCGCACCAGGCGGCGATCATTTCCGGCGTCATCTCGACATGGCACTGCATGGCAAGGTGGGGGCCGACGGCGAACATCTGGTTGGCGCAATGCCTGCTGGCGAGCAGCCGGGTGGCGCCGGGCGGGATGCTGAAGGTTTCGCCGTGCCAGTGGAAAACCATGCACGGGTTGCCGGCGAAACCGCCGAGCCAGTGCCGGGCGACGGCATTGTCCTCGCCGCCGGCCATGCCCCAGCCGATTTCCCGGACCGGATTGCGCGTCACCTCGCCGCCGAGCGCCTTGCTCATCAACTGCCCGCCGAGGCAGTGGCCGATGACCGGCACATCCCGGGCGGCGGCGTCACGGATGAGGGCACAGACCGGCTCGATCCACGGCAGCGGGTCATTGACGCTCATCGGGCCGCCCATGAAACATAGCCCGGAAAAGGCGTCGACCGCAGGCGGCACCGGTTCGCCGGCGTCGATGGCGACCAGGCGCCAGGGAATCCCGTGCCGCTCGAGGAATATGGCAAAATAGCCAGGACCTTCAACGGGAGCGTGGCGAAAGATGGCAACAGGTAGCATGACTGCGGATATACCCGGAAAAGCGAAACGCCATTTTACGCTCCTTGCGCTGGCGCTATGCCTGGTTTCCGGGGGCGTTGCCGCGCAGGATGTCGGTCTCGCCGGCGTCATGGGGAGCCGGGCGCTGCTGATGATCGATGGCGGTGAGCCGCAGGCGGTCGCGGCCGGGCAATCGCTCGCTGGCGTCAAGGTGATCTCGGTTCAGGGCGATCAGGCGGTCGTCGAGATCGGCGGCAGGAAGCGGCCGTTGCGCGTCGGGCAGCACGCGATCGGCGCGGCGCCGGCGGATGGCTCGGGCACGATCGTCATGACGGCGGACAATCAGGGGCACTTCTACGTTACCGGCAGCGTCAATGGCGCCGCCGTGCGTTTCCTGGTCGATACCGGCGCGACGATGGTCTCGCTGGGCGCGGGCGATGCGCGCCGGATCGGCCTCGATTTCGACCGTGGCCAGAAAAGCATGACCCAGACGGCCAACGGCCAGACCTTGGCGAGCAAGGTCAAGCTCGACACGGTGCGCATCGGCGATGTCACCTTGCACAACGTGGACGCGCTGATCCACCAGACCGAGATGCCGATGGCCCTGCTCGGCATGAGTTTCCTGAACCGGATGGAAATGCAGCGCGACGGCAGTACCATGACACTCAGGAAACGATTCTAGGAGAGCAAGATGCCGCACCGCGATCAGGAAATCGCCATGCTGCGCCGCGAAGTCGAGATGCTGATGGGAGAGCGCCAAGCCATCCTGCGCGTGGCCGGTGCTTCGGCGGCGCTGATCGCCAGCCTCGACAGCAAACAACTTCCGGTGGGCGCCGTCGAGGCCGCCGACATGGTCGCCACATCGCTCAACGAGCTTTCCGAAGAGACCCTGCAGGACGCCCTGGCGGCGGTGCATGCCGAAATCGAGGATGACGCGGAAACGGCATGAATCTTGATCTTGAACGTCTGCGCGCCAGTCTGCTGAGCGAGCCGGCGACTGGTCAGCCGGTGCGGGAAGCAGGCATGGAGTTCGCCGAGTTGACCCCGGCCGCGGTTCTTTTTCCGATTGTCCAGCGCAGATCCGGCCCGACGGTGCTGCTGACGCAACGCACCGCCCATCTGCGGGACCATGCCGGGCAGATCAGTTTCCCCGGAGGGCGCGTCGAGGCCGACGACCCGTCGCCGGTCGCTACCGCGTTGCGCGAAACCGAGGAGGAGATCGGCCTCGCCCGCAAGCATGTCGAGATTCTCGGCTTTCTTCCCGAGTACCATACCGGCACCGGATTCCGGGTGACCCCGGTGGTCGCCCTGCTGACGCCGCCATTCGAACTGGCACCCGATCCGTTCGAAGTGGCGGAAGTGTTCGAGGTGCCGCTTGCCTTCCTGCTCGATCCGGCGAATCACCAGCGCCATTCGTTGCACTACCGCGGTGCCTTGCGCCACTTTTTCGCGATGCCCTACGGCGACTATTTCATCTGGGGCGCCACCGCGGGAATGATCCGTTCGCTGAGCGAACGGCTCGATCTGCAAGCCGCCTGAGCTTGTGGTATGGTGGCGTCCTTGCGCATTGACACCCGCCGGACACGGCGATTCCCGGCCCCCCATGAGTCTTCTCTCGCTGATTGCGGTCTTTCTCATCGAGCAACTGCAGCCGCTGAATTACCGCCGCGTCGTGGAAGGTCCGCTGCAGGCTTGGGCTGACTTCATCGAAAGCCGTTTCGATGCCGGGGAATACGGGCAAGGAGTGATTGCCTGGTGCCTCGCCGTCCTGATGCCGGCGATCGTGGTGGCGCTGGCCTACGGCTTTCTTTATTCGCTCAACCCGCTTCTCGCCTGGCTGCTCAATGTCGGCGTTCTCTACCTGACCATGGGCTTCCGCCAGTTCAGTCATCACTACAGCGGAATCCAGCTTGCGCTGCAGCTGGGTGATCTTCCCCGCGCCCGCCAGTTGCTGAGCCAGTGGCTGGAACGTCCGGCCGAGGGCATGGGGTCGCAGGAGATTGCGCGGCAGTCGATCCTGGCGGCCATGGCGGCCTCGCATCGCCACGTGTTCGGGGTGATCCTGTGCTTCGTGCTGTTGCCCGGGCCTTCCGGTGCGGCGCTCTATCGGTTGGCGCAAATCGTTCAGGCGCGCTGGAAGCATGAAAATACTGCAGTGGAAAACAATTTCTCGACGTTTTCCCGGCAGGTTTTCGGTATCATCGACTGGTTGCCGTTGCGGGCGACGGCGTCGGCATTTGCCATCGTCGGTGATTTCGAGGATGCGGTTTATTGCTGGCGTACCCAGGCCGCTCAGTCGCGGGATCGCGATCTCGGCATCGTCCTGGCCAGCGGTGCCGGCGCGCTTGGCGTCCAGCTCGGTACGCCGGTCGCCGAGGGTGTCGAAGTGGCGGGCGGCGTGGAACTTGGCCTCGGCGATCCGGCCGATGCCGATTTCATGCAGAGTGCGGTCGGACTTGTCTGGCGCGCCACGGTCTTGTGGATGCTGTTGCTGTTTTTGTTGGGGCTTGCCAGTCTGGCGGGCTGAATAATTTCTAACAGGAGGTTACACATGAGCAGAGAAGTTGTCGTTCTGAGCGCAGTCCGCTCCGCCATCGGCGCCTTTGGCGGTTCCCTTGCCGACATCGAGCCGAGCGAACTGGCCGGCACCGTGATGAAGGAGGCGGTCGCCCGCTCCGGCGTCGATCCCCAGGCCATCCACTACATTACCGTCGGCAACTGCATTCCGACCGATTCCCGCTATGCCTACGTCGCCCGCGTCGCCTCGATCCAGGCCGGACTGCCGATGGAATCGGTGGCCATGGCGGTCAACCGCTTGTGCTCGTCGGGCCTGCAGGGCATCGTCACCACCGCCCAGCAGATCATGCTGGGCGATTGCGACTATGGTGTCGGTGGCGGTGTCGAAGTCATGTCGCGCGGCAGCTACATGATGCCGGCCCTGCGCAGCGGTGCCCGCATGGGTGATACCCAGGCCATCGACATGATGGTCGCCACGCTGACCGACCCGTTCGGCGTCGGCCACATGGGGCTCACCGCCGAGAATCTGGCTGTCAAGTGGAACATCTCCCGTGAGGAGCAGGACGCGCTGGCGTGCGAATCGCAGCGCCGCGCGGCTGCGGCGATCGCCGAGGGCCGGTTCAAGTCGCAGATCGTGCCGATCGTCAAGCAGACCAGGAAGGGCGAGGTGGTGTTCGACACCGACGAGCATGTCAAGGCGGGCACGACGATGGAAGCCCTGGCCAAGATGCGGCCGGCCTTCAAGAAGGATGGCACGGTGACCGCCGGCAACGCTTCCGGCATCAACGACGGCGCTGCCTTCTTCGTGCTGGCCGCCGCCGATGCCGCGGCCAAGGCGGGGCAGAAGGCGATCGCACGCCTGGTCTCCTATGCCGTTGCCGGCGTGCCCAACGACGTCATGGGCGAGGGTCCGATTCCGGCGACCAAGCTGGCGCTCAAGCGTGCCGGCCTGACGCTCGACCAGATGGACGTCATCGAGTCCAACGAGGCCTTCGCGGCGCAGGCGATCGCGGTCAACAAGGGGCTCGGCCTCGATCCGGTGAAGACCAACCCGAACGGCGGCGCCATCGCCCTTGGTCACCCGGTCGGCTGTTCCGGCGCCTTCATCGCCACCAAGGCGCTGTACGAGCTGGATCGCGTCGGCGGCAAGTACTGCCTCGTCACCATGTGCATCGGTGGCGGCCAGGGTATCGCCTGCATCTTCGAACGCGCCTGATCGCTACGGCGTTGCGGTTGGTCAGACCCGCCGGATCTTTCCGGCGGGTTTTTTGTGTCACCGCAGTGCCGGTGACAGAGCCGTGGCCTCCGGACATGAGCCAACTCCCGTACGGATGTTGCACCACTTTGAAAACTGCCGCACCGCAATGGGGCATCGGTGGCTGCGACGAAACGGCACTTCGATGATTTCATGGGCTTTTCAACCGTGGCACGAAAACTGCTGAATTCAGGGCCGAGAGCATCTTCAGCGACGGGTCGGAAATGAATTTCTATAACGAAATGGTCGACGTCAACGGTGGCGTCCGCGCCCATTATCAGGGCTACGACAAATGGCTCAGGGAGACGCCGCCCGAGCGCATCGCCCGCAAGCGCGCCGAAGCCGACCTGGCCTTCCATCGCGTCGGCATCACCTTTGCCGTTTACGGCGAGGAGGCGGGCAAGGAACGCCTGATCCCCTTCGACATCATCCCGCGCATCATCCCGGCGAGCGAATGGAAGGCGATGCAGGCCGGCCTGCGCCAGCGCGTCACGGCGCTGAACATGTTCCTGCACGATGTCTATCACGACCAGGAAATTCTCAAGGCGGGCAAAGTCCCCGCCGAGCAGGTGCTGAACAATGCGCAGTACCGTCCAGTCATGCAGGGCGTCGACGTGCCGGGCGGGATCTACGCGCACATCGCCGGCGTCGATATCGTGCGCGCCGGGGCGGGCGAGTTCTACGTGCTGGAAGACAACCTGCGCGTGCCTTCGGGGGTTTCCTACATGCTGGAAGACCGCAAGATGATGATGCGGCTCTTCCCCGAGCTGTTCGCCGGCCACAAGGTGGCGCCGGTCCAGCACTACCCGGACTTGCTGCTGGAGAAACTTCGTGCCGTCGCCCCCAAGGGCGTCGGCGATCCGACCGTCGTCGTGCTGACTCCGGGCGCCTACAACAGCGCCTATTTTGAGCACACCTTCCTCGCCCAGCAGATGGGTGTCGAACTGGTCGAGGGCCGCGACCTCTTCGTCAAGGACGCGGTGGTCTACATGCGAACGACGCAGGGGCCGCAGCGGGTCGACGTGATCTATCGCCGCATCGACGACGACTTCCTCGACCCGCTGGTCTTTCGTGCCGATTCGGCGCTCGGCGTGCCGGGCATCCTCAAGGCCTACCAGGCCGGCAACGTGACGCTGGCCAATGCCATCGGCACCGGCGTCGCCGACGACAAGTCGATCTACCCCTACGTGCCGGACATGATCCGCTTCTACCTCGGCGAGGAACCGACGCTGAACAACGTGCCGACCTGGATGTGCCGCAGGCCGGACGACCTGGCCCATGTGCTCGATCACCTCGCAGAACTGGTGGTCAAGGAAGTGCATGGCGCCGGCGGCTACGGCATGCTCGTCGGTCCGGCGGCGAGCAAGGCCGAGATCGAGCGCTTCCGCCAGTTGCTGATCGCCAAGCCCGACGGCTACATCGCCCAGCCGACGCTGGCGCTGTCCAACTGCCCGACCTTCGTCGCGGAAGGGATCGCGCCGCGCCACCTCGATCTGCGGCCGTTCGTGCTGTCGTCGGGCGAGTGCGTGAACCTGGTCCCGGGCGGCCTGACCCGGGTCGCGCTGACCAGGGGTTCGCTGGTCGTCAATTCGTCGCAGGGCGGCGGCACCAAGGATACCTGGGTTCTGGAGGACTGATCATGCTATCCCGTACCGCCGACCACCTGTTCTGGATGTCCCGCTATATCGAGCGGGCGGAGAGTCTTGCCCGTATTCTCGACGTCACCTGGCAGATGTCGCTGGTCCCGCAGTCGCTTGCTGCCGCCAACCAGAACTGGAAAGCCATCATTGCCCTGAACAGCCTCGACGAGGAGTTCGCGGCCCGCTATTCCGCGGTCAACGCCGAAAATGTCCTGCGTTTCATGGTCAGCGATACCAGCAACCAGGCGTCGATCCTCAGTTGCCTGCGCCTGACGCGCGAAAACGCCCATGCCGTACGCGGCACGATCACTTCGGAAATGTGGGAGACGATGAATGCGACCTGGCTGGAAGCACGCGAGAGGAGCTTCGAGCAGATTGCCAATGTCGGTGTCGGCGAGTTCTTCGACTGGGTCAAGATGCGCTCCTCGCTGTCGCGCGGCACGACCCTGGGCACCCTGTTGCAGGACGAGGCCTACCATTTCATCCGGCTCGGTACCCTGCTCGAACGCGCCGACAACACGGCGCGCATCCTCGACGTGAAATACCACGTCCTGCGCCCATACGGTGATGAGGGCGCCACCGATTTCTACCAGTGGGGCGCGTTGCTGCGGTCGGTCTCGGCTTTCGAGGTCTACCGCAAGGCCTACCGTGACGTGATCACCCCCGAGCGGGTCGCCGAGTTGCTGATCCTGCGCAGCGACATGCCGCGCTCGCTGCATTTCTGCCTGAACGGCGTCGTCAAGAATCTCGAACTGATCGCCAATCGCCAATCCGGAGAAACCCAGCGTCAGGCCGGCCTGCTGCACGCCCAACTGCACTACGCGCGGATCGACGATATCCTGAACCACGGCCTGCACGAATGGCTGACCGACTTCATGGACCGCATCTACACGCTCGGCGACGGCGTCAGCAAGGACTTCCTGGTGCCGATGGCCGCGGCCGCCTGATCGTTTCGGAGAGAATTCGTGTCCATTCACGTCGCACTGAACCACGTCACCCACTACACCTACGACCGCCTCGTCAATCTCGGGCCGCAGGTCATCCGCCTGCGCCCCTGCCCGCATTCGCGGACGCGCATCCTTTCCTATTCGCTCAAGATCGGGCCGGAACAGCATTTCGTCAACTGGCAGCAGGACCCGCAGGGCAACTACCTGGCCCGCCTGGTCTTCCCGGAAAAGACGCGCGAGTTCCGTATCGAGGTCGATCTGGTGGCCGAGATGGCGGTCATCAACCCCTTCGACTTTTTCCTCGAACCCCACGCCGAGAAAATCCCCTTCGCCTACGAGGCATGGGAGCGTCATGAACTGGAGCCCTTTCTCTTCAAGCTACCGGCGACGCCGCTGTTCCGGAAGTACCTCGACGGCATTCCCCGCGAGGCGACGCGCAGCGTCGATTTCCTGGTCGCGCTGAACGCCCGCCTGCAGAAGGACATCGCCTACACCATTCGCATGGAGCCCGGGGTGCAGACCCCGGAGGAAACGCTGAAGAAGCGTTCCGGCTCCTGCCGCGACTCGGCCTGGCTGCTGGTGCAGATCCTGCGCCACCTCGGGCTGGCGGCGCGCTTCGTTTCCGGCTACCTGATCCAGTTGACCGCCGACGTCAAGTCGCTCGACGGCCCCTCCGGCCCGGAAAAGGACTTCACCGACCTGCACGCGTGGACCGAAGTTTATCTGCCCGGCGCCGGCTGGATCGGCCTCGATCCGACTTCCGGACTCTTCGCCGGCGAAGGCCACATCCCGCTCGCCTGTACGCCGCAGCCGGCTTCCGCGGCGCCGGTCAGCGGTGGCATCGACAAGTGCGAAACCACCTTCGAGCACCACATGCAGGTGGCCCGCATCTGGGAAGCGCCGCGCGTCACCAAGCCCTACAGCGACGAACAGTGGGTCGAGATCGAAGGTCTCGGCCACCAGATCGACGAAACGCTGCAGAAACTCGACGTGCGCCTGACCCAGGGCGGCGAGCCGACCTTCGTCGCGGTCGACGACCCGGACGGCGCCGAATGGAATACTGCCGCCCTCGGCTCGACCAAGCGGATTTTCGCCGCCGAAATCTTCCATCGCCTGCGCGAGTATTACGCGCCCAACGGCCTGATGCACTTCGGCCAGGGCAAGTGGTACCCCGGCGAGCAACTCCCGCGCTGGAGCCTGAACTGCTTCTGGCGCAAGGACGGCGAGCCGATCTGGAACTCGCCGGCGCTGTATGCCAATGAAAGCGTCGATTACGGCGTCACCGCCGAGCAGGCCGGCACTTTCCTCAAGCGCGTCGCCCGGCGCCTGGGGGTGACCGACGAACACGTCTTCCCGGCTTACGAGGACGTCTATTACTACATGTGGCGCGAGCGCCGCCTGCCGGGCAATGTCGATCCCTTCGATTCGCGCGTCGACGATCCGCTCGAGCGCGAGCGCCTGATGAAGGTGTTCACCCAGGGCATGACCCATGTCGTCGGCCATACCCTGCCGATCATGAAGAATGTCCGGAACCGGTGGCAGAGCGGGCCGTGGTTCCTGCGCGCCGAGCGCTGCTACCTGTTCCCCGGCGATTCGGCGATGGGCTACCGCCTGCCGATCGATTCGCAGCCGTGGACCTCGAAGAGCGACTACTCCTACGTCAATCCGCCCGATGCCGAAACGGCGACCGATCCGCTGGCCAGCCACGCCGCCCTGCGCGCCCGCGTCAGCGGCGAGCGCGCCGCCAGCGTGCCGCAGATGCAGGACCGCCGCAGCGCTGCCGTGCCCGGCTACGGCGATGCCTCGGGCAAGGGCAAGGGCCGGCCGTGGGAAAAGCCGACCGATACCGTTCCCGGCTTCAAGGAATCCGCCGCCTGGATCACCCGCCTGGCGATGTGCGCCGAGCCGCGCGACGGCAAGCTCTACATCTTCATGCCGCCGACCGAGAAACTGGACGATTACCTGGAAATCGTCGCCGCCGTCGAGGCGACCGCCGACGAGATGAGCCTGCCGGTCATCATGGAAGGCTACGAGCCGCCGTCCGATCCGCGCCTGACGCATTTCCGCGTTACGCCCGACCCCGGCGTCATCGAGGTCAACATCCACCCGGCCAGGAGCTGGGACCAGCTGGTCGACCAGACCACCCACCTTTACGATGCGGCGCATCTCTCGCGCCTGACCACCGAGAAATTCATGGTCGACGGGCGCCACACCGGCACCGGCGGCGGCAACCATTTCGTGCTCGGCGGCGCGACGCCCAACGATTCGCCCTTCCTCCGCCGGCCGGACCTGCTCAAGAGCCTGATCGCCTACTGGCACAACCATCCGAGCCTGTCCTACCTGTTCTCCGGCCTGTTCATCGGCCCGACCAGCCAGGCACCGCGCGTCGACGAGGCGCGCAACGACAGCATCTACGAACTGGAAATCGCCTTCCGGCAGATTCCCCAGCCGGGCGGAAATGTGCCGCCGTGGCTGGTCGACCGCATCCTGCGCAACCTGCTGACCGATGTCACCGGCAACACGCATCGCGCCGAGTTCTGCATCGACAAGCTCTACTCGCCGGACGGCCCGACCGGCCGCCTCGGCCTGCTCGAACTGCGCGCCTTCGAAATGCCGCCGCACGCTCGCATGTCGCTGGCCCAGCAACTGCTGCTGCGCGCCCTGATCGCCCGCTTCTGGGAGGAGCCCTACGCGCCGGCCCGCCTGGCGCGCTGGGGCACCGAACTGCACGACCGCTTCATGCTGCCCTTCTATGCCGAGCAGGATTTCCGCGACGTCATGGAAGAGATGGCGGCGGCCGGCTATCCGTTCAAGGCCGAATGGTTCGCCCCGCACTTCGAATTCCGCTTCCCGAAATACGGCGACTTCGCCGTCAAGGGCATCGAGTTCGAACTGCGTCACGCGCTGGAACCCTGGCACGTGATGGGCGAGGAGGGCGGCGCCGGAACGACGGTGCGCTACGTCGATTCGTCGGTCGAGCGCGTCCAGGTCAAGGTCAGGGGGATGGCGCCGGATCGCTACGTGCTGACCTGCAACGGCGTTCCGGTGCCGCTGCAGAACACCGGCACCAACGGCGAATTCATCGCCGGCGTGCGCTACCGAGCCTGGCAGCCGGCCTCCTGCCTGCACCCGACCATCGGCATCCACGCGCCGCTGGTTTTCGACCTCGTCGATACCTGGATGCAGCGTTCGCTGGGCGGTTGCCAGTACCACGTGGCGCATCCCGGCGGGCGCAGTTTCGACACCTTCCCGGTCAATGCCTTCGAGGCCGAAAGCCGCCGTTTGGCGCGCTTCTTCCGCTTCGGCCACACGCCGGGCAGGGTGTCGGTCGGCCTGCCGGAAGTCAGCGCCGAGCACCCGTTTACGCTAGACTTGCGGCGTTTTTGACCAAAATATCGGGTTGACCGCGAGCAGGCCGTATCCCGGCCTGTTTGCGTTCAATGCGTCGCGATGGCACGTACCCTCCTAGCCCTCTATCCGCACAAAGCCCACCGTTATGACGAGATGCTGGCGGACGACGACGTGGTGCGGCCGCACTGGCGGAAGTTCTACAGCCACCTCGATGCGGTGGCGCCGGAACAGATGCGTGAGCGGCTCGACTTCGTGGACCGCCGGATCCAGGAAAACGGCGTCACCTACAACGTCTATGCCGATCCCAAGGGATCCGATCGTCCGTGGGCGCTCGACCCGCTGCCACTGATCATCCCGTACGACGAATGGGCCGGGGTGGCCGCCGCCGTAGCCCAGCGCGCCCGGTTGCTCAACGCGATCCTGGGCGATCTCTACGATGAGCAGAAACTGCTTGCCGAGGGGTTGCTGCCGCCAGCGCTCGTCTATGGCCAGCACGGCTACCTGTGGCCGTGCCGCGGCATCAGGCCGGTGGGCGGAGTCTGGCTGCACAACTACGCGGTCGATCTCGCCCGCTCGCCGGATGGCCGCTGGTGGGCCATAGGCGACCGCACGCAGGCGCCGTCGGGGGCAGGCTACGCGCTCGAGAACCGGCTGATCGTCGCCCGGGTCTTTCCAGAAATGTTCAGTGAATTGCACGTCCAGCACCTCGCCGACTTCTTCCGCGACCAGCAGGATGGACTCGCGGCGCTGGCGCCGGTCGAGGGCGACGAGCAGCCGCACATCGTCCTGCTGACGCCGGGGCCATACAACGAGACCTATTTCGAACACGCCTATCTGGCGCGCTACCTCGGCTTTCCGCTGGTCGAGGGCCATGACCTGACGGTGCGCGGCGAAACCGTCTATCTCAAGACGCTGCGCGGACTGCAGCGGGTACATGTGATCCTGCGCCGGCAGGACGACAGTTACTGCGACCCGCTGGAACTGCGCGGCGATTCCGCCATCGGCGTTCCCGGGCTGCTCAACGTGGCGCGGGCCGGTCGTGTCGTCGTCGCCAATGCGCTGGGCAGCGGGCTGCTTGCCTCGGGCGCGCTGATGGGCTTCCTGCCCGGCATCTGCCGCATGTTGCTGGGCGAGGATCTGGCGATGCCCTCGGTGGCGACCTGGTGGTGCGGCGAGAAGCCGGCGCTCGACTACGTGCGCGAACATTTCGACGATCTCGTCATCAAGGCGGCCTATCCGTCGCAGCACATGGAGCCGGTGTTCGGCTACGAACTCAAGGGCGAAGCGCGCGAGGACATGCTGCGCCGCATCGAGGCGCGGCCGCATGCCTATGTCGCCCAGGAACTGGTCGAACTGTCGCAGGCGCCGGGCTGGAGCCGTGCGCACGAACGTCGCCTGCTGGCGCGACCCGTCGGCCTGCGCGCCTATGCGGTGACAACGCCATCCGGCTATTCGGTGATGCCGGGCGGCCTGGCGCGCGTCGCGACGGGGGCCAATGCGCGGATCATCTCGATGCAGCGCGGCGGCTCATCCAAGGACGTCTGGGTGCTCACCGAGGGGCCGGTCAGCGAATTCACGATGCTCAAGCCGTCGCTCGGCGTTCGCGATCTGGTGCGCGCCGGCGCCAACCTGACGTCGCGCGTCGTCGAGAACCTGTTCTGGCTCGGGCGCTATTCCGAACGTTTCGACGACAGCGCGCGCATGCTGCGGGTCGCCCTCAGCCGCGTCGTCGAAGCCGGCGGACAAAGGACGCCGGCAGTCGAGTCGGCGATGGAACTGGCCGTGCATCTGGGCATCCTGCACGGTAAGGATGAAGCCGGCGAAATCAGGGAAGGCGGCGAGCACGCCCTGCTCGAGGCGATCTACGATCCCGATCATCCGGGCAGCCTGGCGAGCAACATCCGCAGCGTGATGTGGTCGGCGACCCATGTCCGCGAGCGCCTCTCGCTGGACCACTGGCACTCTCTGAACCGCCTGCAGCGCGAGCAGCAGACCGCGCTCAAGCGCCACCCGGCGCTGACCGAGGCGATCGTTTTCCTCGATCGCGTGCTCGGCGTCTCCTCGTCGCTGACCGGCTTCGCGATGGACAACATGACGCGCGACGACGGCTGGCGTTTCCTGATCATCGGCCGGCGTCTGGAGCGCCTGTCCTTCCTTGCCCAGGCGCTGGCCGGTTTCCTGCGGATGCCGTCGACCCGCGGCCCGGGCGCCCTCGAGTGGCTGCTCGAACTGGCCGACTCGATCATCACCTACCGCTCGCGCTACTCCCGCCCGCCGGAACTGCTGCCTGTCCTCGACCTCCTGATCTTCGACGACAGCAATCCGCACGGGGTGATATTCCAGGCGCGGGTGCTGTCACGTTACCTCGAGCGCATGGCGCGCGAACTCGACGCGACCAGCGACGGCAGGCTGCCCGCTGCGCTGAAGCGCCTGCGCGCCTTCGATCTCGGCCGTTTCGAGCACCTGCAGTTCAGCGAATGCCGCAACTGCTCGCCGTGTGCCGATCTGGCGGCCCTGCTCGAAGATCTCGACAGCGCTTCCGGCGAGCTTTCCGACTGGCTGGCGATGCGCTACTTCACCCACGTGTCGGATGTCAGCCGGCAGACGATGGCCCTGTGAGCATGGTTCGCCCGCCGCTTCGCTATCACGTGCTGCACGAGACGCGCTACGACTACGGCAGCAGCGTCTCGCTGTCGCAGCAGCAACTCCACCTCGCGCCACGGGCGCTGGCCTGGCAGCAGGTCGAGGAGCAGCGCATCGACATCGAGCCGGCGCCGGCCTGGCGGCGCGACGGACACGATGCCTTCGGCAATCCGGTGACCTGGATCGCCTTCCACGCCCCCCATGACAGCCTGTTCATCCGCTCGGCGATGACCATCGCCGTGACCCCCTGCCGCCCGGAGCAGATCGGGAAATCGCCGCCCTGGGAGATGGTGCGCGGCCGCCTGGCCTACGACGCGGCGGCGCCTCGGCCGGACGATCTCGACGCGCTGCGTTTTCTCTTCGAGAGCGCCCATGTCCGCATCAAGCGCGAGCTGGCCGACTACGCCGCCGACTGCTTCCCGCCCGGGGCGCCGGTGCTGGTCGGCGCGCAGGCGCTGATGGCCAAGATCTTCCGGGAAGTCAAGTTCGACCCGGAAGCGACCACGGTATCGACTCCGGTCATGGAGGTGCTGGAAAAGAAGCGCGGCGTCTGCCAGGATTTCGCGCACCTGATGATCGCCTGCCTGCGCGCCTGCGGGCTTGCGGCGCGCTATGTCAGCGGTTATCTCGTGACCCGGCCGCCGCCGGGGAGGCCGCGCCTGGTCGGCGCCGACGCCTCGCACGCCTGGGTTTCGGTCTACGCTCCCGGATTCGGCAACGGCTGGGTGGATTTCGATCCGACCAACAACCTGCTGCCCGACAGCGAACACATCACGGTCGCCATCGGCCGCGACTTCGGCGACATCTCGCCGCTGCGCGGCATCATTCTCGGCGGTCGCGGCGCCGAGCCCGAGGTCGCGGTGACGGTGACGCCGCTCGCCGAGCAGGCGCCTCCGGACGTTCCCGCAACGGGCAAGGCCGCAGGCGCCTGATGCGCCGCGTCGCCATCGTCGGCGGCGGCTCCGCCGGGCTGATGGCCGCCGAGCGGCTGGCTGCGGTCGACGGTCCGGAACTGGCGATTTTCGGGGACATGCCGACGCCGGGGCGCAAGTTCCTGATACCGTCGCACTACATCGGATGCACACAGGGTCGGCGTCTTGCGTAGTGCAACAGTGCCATGGGAGCCTGGCCCCAGGGTCGTTCTTGCCTTGATTCTCTAATTGCCGCACGCAGTGACCCGCATCGCCGGGAACGACGCCGCCTTTGCCTGGCGACTGGTCAAAAAGCCCTGAGCCGCAAGGCTCAGGCAGGCAGCCCATTCGCCGTCGCCAGCCACGCCTCGTAACCGCCCCTCAAGGGACGTACCGACAAATAGCCCTCGGCCAGCAAGCGGCGCGCCGCCTGCACCGCTCCGGCGTCCTCCGGGCAGGCGCAGAGGGTCACGATGGGCTGGTTGCGGGGCCAGTGGGCGACCGCCTCCAGCAGACGATCGTGCTCGGCGACCACCGCTCCGACAATCGGGCCGGCTTCGGCCACCATGCTCGGCCCGCGCAAATCGAGCAACAGCAGCGGCTGCTCGCTTGCCATGGCAGCCAGCAATTCGGGGGGCGTGATATGCGGCACCGCCGACCATTGGCGAAAGCGGTATTTCTGCCACAGCTTCCAGCCCAGCCAGACGGCAGCCAACCCGGCGAACACCAGCACGACGCTGCCGGCCTCTTCGTCCAGCACCCGGATGACGCCTTGCACTTCCCGACGCAATAACCAGCCGGCGCCCAGTGCGAGGCCCGCCCACAACGCTGCCCCCGCCGCCGCCGCCAGCAGAAATACGGGCAGCGCCATGCGCAATGAGCCGGCAATCGGCGGCGCCACCGTCGAAAAGCCCGGGATGAACTTGGCGACCACCAGCGAACCCAGCCCCCAGCGAACAAAGCGCGCCTCGGTCTGGCTGACGCACGAGCCGGGGTTGATCGACAGCTTGCACAAACCCGACAGCACCCGATAACCGAAGGCGCGCCCGGCCAGATACCACATCCAGTCGGCGATCACCGAAGCAAGAATGGCCGCCGCCAGGATCGCCGCGAATTGTCCGGACGAAACCGCCAGGCTCCCGGCCAACAGCAAGGTCGGCACCGCCGGTACGGGAAGCCCTGCCTGCTGGAGCAGCACGTTCAGAAAAACGACCCACACAGCATCGCGCTGAAGAGATTCGCTGATCTGAGAGATTTCCATGACTTGGCCTTTCGCTCGTGTTCGGAGGGATGTCGCACAGGCCGCAACGAGCGACAGGACTGCGCGCCACGAACTTGGTTCGCAGCAGATGAAGCTTGGGAGTTTCCAGTATCGGGGAAAAAACGGGGAAAGGGGCCGGGTTCAAATATTCCACGCAGGTTCCACTCTAACTCGGATTTAATTTGAGCTTGGCCCCTTTGATTCCTTTTCTTCCTTTTAGTCAGTAGATTTTGACGATGTAGATTTATGTCGCAGCGATTTATAGTTTCCGGTAGGCACCCAACTTATATGGCAAACAGGTACCAGGGATGACCTCTCCGTGCGTGCCAAATAAACGATCACCCCACGAGTAGCACCAATCTCCTTACCCACCATACCAGGGTCAACAGCAACCTCAGTCACTGCCATGCTGTAGTACAGACGGGTTTTGGCAGAATAAATAATGTCGGAGCTCCAGCCAAAAAAGAAATGGGGCAATCCGTCATAAAGCCATGTTTGATTGGGTGACAATTTTCGCAACCCACTTTGCGCGTACATACAGTCGCGCTGTTTAACCGGCAAACTGCTCGTTGGATTTGCATATTGCACGCGCGCAATTGGGTCAGAAATTCCATCGTTATTGATGTCGGCTTCGGTCAGCCACATCTTGACCTCTCCAGAAGCGCGCAGATCGACAGTGTCCTGTAACCAAGATTGCCATTTTTTATCTATTTCCTCCCTACTTTTCTCATAAGCCAATGAAATATCCCTAAACGCCTTCTCTGCTATATCCAGATCCAACGGTACTTCACTCCATTCTGGCCGCGAAAATTCTGGGTATTTTCCCGATAAACGAGGCGCACATTGATCAAAATCAAGATTACGAAACTGATTAAGATTTTCGGTGAATGGAGCGCAAACGGGGTCTTCGCTTAGCGTCAAAAAATATTCACCCTTGAACCTACTGCTAGGCGCATCCCTATTTTTTTCTGACCCAAATGTTTTGGGGGAGTCCGCCTGCGCCGCGGCAACTAGAAAATCAACAAATAGACACGCAATAAATAAAAACCGAGTCAAAGCGGTCAGAATAATTTTCATTTTTCGCCTTGAACCAAAGGGGTCAGAGATATTTTCTGTTTTCGTTCTATCGAATTTTCCATTCCAACCCCATTCAAAATCCAAAATCCCTTTGTCTCGTAGTCGCCTGCATCGGCGTGTCGGCTATTTCGTCCGGCCTGACCGGCCTTCCCCGCCGACCTGAGTTGTGCCGTATGCCCAAGCGAGTGCAGATCGCCTCCGCAAAACGTTCGCTGCCCAAAGGCATGCCCAACTGCAGGGCTTGCCGGAACGGGGAAAGGGGCCAGGCTCAAATATTCCACGCAGGTTCCAGTCTAACTCGGATTTAATTTGAGCTTGGCCCCTTTGATTCACCTTTGATTCAACGGCGCATTGAATTGGCTGAAGGAAGTCTTCGGCAGTTGAGTGACGATAGGATTATCGACAGTCGGCGCCCAAGGCCTTTAACGAATTATAAATCCGGCATAGTGATTTCGTGTCCGGAGTGCGAGTTGGGAACAGTACCCGAAGTATTTCTCGCATTCGGAAGTATTCATACTCTCCGTGCCGGGATAACAGAGCGAAACGAAATACACTTTGTCTGATGGAAGCAACGCAATTCGCGAGACGAACTTCTTTGCGACTTGGTCTGCGCGGCTCTTGTCCAATTCAATTACGACGACAAACTCAGAGCAGCTTCCGAAGATGTCTATTGAGTCACGGTTGTTGGCGCTCGGGTTGTACTCCGTGCTCCACTTAACTTCTCCAATTGATTCAATGAGTGTGGAGGTTGCAGCCTTTTGAAATTGGCTGACAAGCAGCTTCTGATCTGACTGGGATTTTTCCAGATGAGTTGAGAAAAACCCCGAGCACTCAATTCGGCCGATAGCATCGACAAGCGATTTTAGAAATCTGTCATCGTCTGAAACGACGGAAAGCGTTGGCTTCACCGAGTGCTCCTTGGAATTTGGAGATCAAGAGGGTTTTCCCGTTCCGAGGGTTTTGTCGCGGTCGATGGAAACCGGTTGCGCTTTATACCAAAAAACAGGAGGTTTCCACCGTGACTGGTGGCCATATAGGATTTCTCCATTTCGTCGCCGGCTCAGCCTGCGATGCGGTGGTAGAGCACGAAGCGGCGGGTGTCGATCCGCCCGGCGGCGACGGCGGCGACCAGCGCGCAGTCGGGCTCGCGGTCGTGGCGGCAGTCGCGGAAGCGGCACTGGCCGAGGAAGGGGCGGAACTCGCGGAAGGCGTGCTCGATTTCTTGGCGGTCGAGGTGGCCGAGGCCGAATTCCTGCAGGCCCGGGGAGTCGATCAGGTGGCTTTCGGCGTCGAGGTGGTAGAGCGTCGCGTGCGTCGTCGTGTGCTTGCCCGAGTCGAGCGCCTGCGAGATTTCGCGCGTCTTCGCCTGCGCCTCGGGCACCAGCGCGTTGACCAGCGTCGACTTGCCCATGCCGGACTGGCCGACGAGGACGCTGGTGCGTCCCTGCAGGTGCGGGCGCAGATCCTCGGCGTGGTCGCGTGCCGAGAGTTCGACGATGCGGTAGCCGAGGCCGGCGAACACGGTAAGCTGGTCACGCGCTGCCGGCAATTTGTCGGCGAGGTCGCACTTGTTGAGCACGATCAGCGGCTCGATTTCCTCGCTCTCGGCGGCGAGCAGGGCGCGCGTGACCAACTCGTCGGAGAATGCCGGCTCGCTGGCGACGACGATGACGATCTGGTCGACGTTGGCGGCGATATGCTTCTGGCGGACCTCGTTGGAGCGGTAGAGCAGGCTGGTGCGCGGCAGGATGGCCTCGATCACGCCCTGATCATCCGAGGTGCGCCGGATGTCGACGCGGTCGCCGCAAGCGACTTCGCTACGTTTGCCGCGCGGGAAGCAGGGCAGCAGGCCGCCTTCGGGAAGCTCCACGACGTACTGGCGGCCATGGGCGGCGACGACGCGGCCGTCCATCAGCGGGCTGCGGCCTGGAGCCTGGCGATGCGTACCGCGGCCGGCGGGTGGGAGTCGTAGAACAGCGAATGCAGGGGGTCGGGGGTCAGCGTCGTCGCATTGTCCTCGTAAAGCTTGACCAGCGCCCGGCCGAGAGCGGCCGCCCCGGTCCGGGCGGCGGCGTAGGCATCGGCCTCGAACTCGTGGCGGCGCGAGATCCAGCTCAGCACCGGGGTGAAGGGAAAGGTGAACACGGGCACGGCGAGGAAGAACAGGATCAGCGCCAGCACCGTGCTTTGCACCGGGACGCCGAGCCCGGCGTAGAACCAGGGCGCGTCGATCAGTTGGCCGAGCAGCCAGAGGAAGCCGAGCGAGGCGGCGAACATCAGGACGATGCGCTTGAGGACATGGCGGCGGCGGAAGTGTCCCAGTTCGTGGGCGAGCACGGCCTCGACCTCGGGCGGCGCCAGGCGCTCGATCAGGGTATCGAAGAAGACGATGCGCTTGTTGTTGCCGAAGCCGGTGAAATAGGCGTTGCCGTGGCTGGAGCGCTTCGAGCCGTCCATCACGAACAGCCCGCTGGAGCGGAAGCCGCAGCGGGACAACAGCGCCTCGATGCGCGACTTCGTCTCGCCGTCCGCGAGCGGCGAGAACTTGTTGAACAGCGGCGCGATCCATGTCGGGTAGACGAACAGGATCAGCAGGTTGAAGGCGCTCCAGAAGAGCCAGACCCAGAACCACCAGGCGCTGCCCATGACGGCCATCAGCCAGAGCACGGCCAGGATGACCGGAGCGCCGATGACGATGCCGAGCAGCGTGTGCTTGAGCAGGTCGGCGAAGAACAGGGCGAGCGTCATGCGGTTGAATCCGTAGCGTGCCTCGATGACGAACTGGCGATAGATCGCGAAGGGCAGGTCGACGGCCGCCCCGATCGCCATGACGCTGAAGATCAGGGCCAGGCCGTAGACCAGGCCGTCGACACGCGCCGCCCAGAATTCATGGAGCCAGGCGAGTCCGCCGCCAAGGGTGAAGGCGAGCAGCAGTGCGGCATCGACCAGGGTCGTCAGAATGGCCAGCCGGTTGCGGTCGACCGTGTAATCGGCGGCTTTTTGATGGGCGGCCAGCGAAATGCGTTCGGCGAACCCGGCCGGGACGGCGCCGCGATGCGTGGCGACGTGGCGGATCTGGCGCAGGGTCAGCCACAGGCGCCCGGCAAAGGTCAGGGCACAAGCCGCAAGAAACAGAAGGGTGAAATCGGCGCTCACGAAACTGGCTGCGAAGCTATGAGAAAATGTTCGCCTTCAAGGTCTTGGGCAATTATATGACAGGCAACGCAAACAACCTCGTCTGGCTGGACATGGAAATGACCGGGCTCGATCCGGACGGCGACCGGATCATCGAGATGGCGATGGTGGTGACCAATTCCGAACTGGAACTGGTGGCGGAGTCGCCGTCCTGGGCGGTCCACCAGACCGACGCCGCACTGGCCGCCATGGACGAATGGAACCAGAAGACGCACGGCCGCTCGGGACTGATCGACCGGGTCAGGGCGTCGGCGCTGGACGAAGCCGCGGTCGAGTTGCTGGCGCTGGAATTCCTGAAGAAATACTCGACCAAGGGCCATTCGCCGATGTGCGGCAACTCGATCGGCCAGGACCGCCGCTTCATGGCCCGCCACATGCCGACGCTCGAGGGCTACTTCCACTACCGGAACCTCGATGTCAGCACCCTGAAGGAGCTGTGCCGGCGCTGGCAGCCGGAAATCTACAAGGGTTTCAAGAAAAAGGGGCGGCATACGGCGCTTGCCGACATTCACGAGTCGATTGACGAACTCAGGTATTACCGCGAGCACTTCCTCAGGACCTGAGCGCCTGTCGTGCCGTGCCCGACCGCAACCCTGCTGCGGTCAACGCCGGTAAAGACGGAATTTTTCCTTGCGTTCGCCCGGGCGGTTCCCTTCCCAGACCCGGGTCCACGATCCGTTCGGAGCGGCGAGATTCTTGCTGCTGTTGCCGGTGACCAGCAGCCAGTCGCATTCCGCGCCGGCGGCCGAGTTCGCCGCGGTCGGTTCGATGCCGATGAAATAGGCGAACGACGCGCGCTGCGTGTCGCTGAGGCTGCGTTCGGCGAGGCAGCCATGGTCGGCGGGAAGCGCCTGGGCGATGGCTTCGGCGACCGGGCGATAGCTCTTGCCGTAGTCGAACCAGGGCAGGATCAGCGATGTCGCCATCAGCCACAGCGTGGTAAAGCCGAGCGTCCAGTGCGTCAGGCTGCGGTACGGCGAGCGCGGCGCGGTGAAGATCAGCCAGATCCACCAGATCGTGGCCACTACGCCGATGGCGAACGCCGCCAGTTCGAAATGTCCGACGAACCCCGGGCGCAGCACGACCACCCGGGAAGCGAGGCGGGCCGGCCAGCCGAGCGCCATCGCCGACCATGTCACCCAGAGGAGGGCGATGAAGAAACTGAAGGTCGTCATCGAGAACCAGTCGAAGGCGCTGGCGGCGCCGCGGCGCAGGGCCAGGGCGCCGGGCGTCGCGAGCAGGGCCAGCGGCGGCAGCAGCAGCAGGGCGGGGATCTCGCGCGGCCGGAAAGCCAGCGCGAGCATCAGCAGCGTCAGGAGCAGGAAGGCCAGGGGCAGCAACTGCGGCATCGCCGTGATTGCCTGGCGCCTGGTCCACAACGACCAGGCCGCGAGCGGCAGCGCCGGGAAGGCGAACCATGGCAGCAGCGACAGGAAGCGGCCGGCGCCGAAAAACGAGAAGGGCGTCCGCAGCGGGACCAGTTCGGTATTCAGCCAGCCGTGGAAGCGCGCGGGCTCGTAGGCGAGCAGCAGGAGCGGCCAGGGCAGGATCAGGATCGCGGCCAGTCCCAGGCCGAGGGCAAGAGCGCGCAGGGCCAGCCAGCGATCCGTCGCCAGCCACCAGGCAAGCGGCGCGATCGCCAGCAGCGGCAGGGTCGGGGCAATCCCGGTGCCGAGCAGGCAGGCAGCGACGGCGAGGCCATAGAATGTCCCCGCCCGCCAGGGGCGGCGGGTCAACGCGGCAAGCGCGCCGATGGCGCCGCCGTAGGCGGCAACCGCGATCAACATCGGCTGGGCGTCGTGGGCATGGATCAGCAAGCCGACACTGCCGGCGAGCAGGAGCGGGCTGGCGGCCGCGCTCTCCTGTCCGTAGAGTTCGCGTCCGGCGTAGTAGATCCCGACCAGGGCCAGCGTGACCCAGATGCCGCTGGCGAGGCGTATCGCTTCGTGCAGGGGCAACAGCCAGCCGAGCGCCTTGCCGGTCAGGGCGCCGGTCCAGTAATAAAGGGGGGGTTCGTGGAAGGGGCGTCCGGCCAGATCGGGCGACAGCCAGTCGCTGTAGTGGAGCATGTTCCAGGTGGTGCCGATGTGGATCGCGTCCTCACCCTTCCACGGGTCGCGGCCGAAGAGGCCGGCCAGCACATAGAACCCCAGCATCGCCGCCAGGGCCCAGCCGGCCGGAGGCAGGCGGATGCCGCGACGGAGCAGGGTTGCGAAATCAGCCATGGGCGGAGGAAACTCTCCCAAAAATGAAAAAGGCAGCCCGCTGGCTGCCCTTTCTGTCCTGGTGCATGCTAATCAGGCGGCGGCCTTGCTGCCGCGCAGGGCGCCGAACTTCTGGTTGAACTTCTCGACGCGGCCGGCCGTATCGACGATCTTCTGCTTGCCGGTGTAGAACGGATGGCATTGCGAGCAGACCTCGACATGGATCGCCTTTTTCGTCGTCGACCGGGTCGTGAAGGTGTTGCCGCAGGAGCAGGCAACCTGGATTTCGTTGTAGGCGGGGTGGATGTCGGCTTTCATTTCGTGTCCTTTCGTTGCGCGACCGGCGATTGTGGCCGATCTGGAAAGCGCATAATTATCCTCGAAATATCACGCGCTTGCAAGACGAATCAGAGACTCAGCCGCGGCGCATCGCGTCGAAGAATTCCACATTGCTCTTGGTCGACTTGACCTTGTCGAGCAGGAATTCCATGGCGGCGAGGTCGTCCATCGGATAGCAGAGTTTGCGCAGCACCCACATTTTCGACAGCACGTCGGGCTTGAGCAACAGCTCCTCGCGGCGGGTGCCGGAGCGGTTGACGTTGATCGCCGGGTACATGCGCTTCTCGGCCATGCGCCGGTCGAGGTGGATTTCCGAGTTGCCGGTGCCCTTGAATTCCTCGTAGATGACTTCGTCCATGCGCGAGCCGGTGTCGATCAGCGCGGTGGCGAGGATGGTCAGCGAGCCGCCTTCCTCGATGTTGCGTGCGGCGCCGAAAAAGCGCTTGGGCTTCTGCAGGGCATTGGCGTCGACCCCGCCGGTCAGTACCTTGCCCGAGGCCGGCTGCACGGTGTTGTAGGCGCGGGCGAGGCGGGTGATCGAGTCGAGCAGGATGACGACGTCCTTCTTGTGCTCGACCAGGCGCTTGGCCTTCTCGATGACCATCTCGGCGACGGCGACGTGGCGGGTGGCCGGCTCGTCGAAGGTCGAGGCGACGACCTCGCCCTTGACGGTGCGGGTCATCTCGGTGACTTCTTCCGGGCGCTCGTCGATCAGCAGCACGATCAGCACGACTTCCGGATGGTTGGCGGTGATGGCGTGGGCGATATTCTGCAGCATCACCGTCTTGCCCGATTTCGGCGGCGAGACGATCAGGCCGCGCTGGCCGGCGCCGACCGGGGCGATCATGTCGATGACGCGGCTGGTGATGTTCTCGTCGGCCTTGATGTCGCGCTCCAGGCACAGCATGCGTGTCGGGTGCAGCGGCGTCAGGTTCTCGAACATGATCTTGTGCTTGTTCGCCTCGGGCGGGAAACCGTTGATCGATTCCAGCTTGGTCAGCGCGACGTAGCGTTCGCCGTCCTTCGGGGTGCGGATCTCGCCTTCGATGGTGTCGCCGGTACGCAGGTTGAAGCGGCGGATCTGCGACGGCGAGACATAGATGTCATCCGGGTTGGCGAGGTAGGACGTGTCCGAAGAGCGGAGGAAGCCGAAGCCGTCCTGCAGCACTTCGAGGGTGCCGTCGCCGTAGATCGTGTCGCCGTTGCGGGCGCGCGCTTTCAGGATCGCGTAGATCAGTTCCTGCTTGCGCATGCGGTTGGCGTTCTCGATGGCCAGTTCGGTAGCCATGTCGAGCAGTTTGCTGACGTGTAACGTCTTGAGTTCGGAGAGTTGCATGTGTGGGTAGTGTGGCGCCTAAGACTGGCCGGGCGAATGCCGGTGGCCGGATGGATGGCGCTGTGGGGTGCTTGCGATGGGGGGAGATCGACGCCGGCTTCAGCCGTTGCTGCGTCTGCCTGAAGGCGCGGAACACGCCTTCAGGCAAGAAGGGTACGGAGATTACAGGTTGCTGTCAATAAAGGCGGCAAGTTGCGACTTCGACAGCGCGCCGACCTTGGTCGCTTCGACGTTGCCGCCCTTGAAGAGCATCAGCGTCGGGATGCCGCGAATGCCGAATTTCGCCGGCGTCGCCTGGTTGTCGTCGATATTGACCTTGGCCACCTTGAGCTTGCCGGCGTATTCCCTGGCGATGTCGTCGAGGATGGGGGAAATCATCTTGCAGGGCCCGCACCATTCGGCCCAGTAGTCCACCAGAACCGGCTGCTGCGACTGCAGGACCTCGGTTTCGAAGGTGTCGTCGGTAACGTAATGGATATGCTCGCTCATGTATTGTCTCGTGGAATGGCAGGACGCCGGTGAGGAAGATCGGGTGCCGCAAACAAAAGGCACCGGGCGATTTCGCCAGATGCTAGCGAAAAAGCGCAGGCAAGGGAAGGGTCAGCGCTGGGGTTTGAGCAAATTGGCCAGTTCGACTGCGGTTTTTACCTTCATCTTGTCGAACAGGTTGGCGCGATGGACCTCGACGGTGCGCATGCTGATGTTCAGTTCGTCGGCAATGACCTTGTTGAACTTGCCGAGCAGGACCAGTTCCATGATCTGGCGTTCGCGCGCGGTCAATGTCGAAAGCCGCGAGTTTACCGAGTCGACCGTGGCGCAAGCCGCACGTTGCCGGGCATCGAGGTCCATCGCCTCGCGGACGCTGGTCGCGAGGTCGTTGTCGTTGAACGGCTTCTCGAAGAAGTCGAAGGCGCCTTTCTTGAGCGTGGCCACGGCCAAAGGCACGTCACCGTGCCCGGTCAGGAAGATCACCGGCAGCGTCGACTGGCGCTCGCTCAACGCATCGAAGCAGTCGAGGCCGCTCATGTCGGGCATGCGCATGTCGAGAATCGCGCAGCCCGCCAGTTTCGGCGTCCACTCGTCAAGAAAGGCCTCGGCGCAGTCGTAGGTCGTGCATGGTATGCCACGGGATTTCAGCAGCCAGGCCAGCGCATCGCGGATTGCTTCGTCGTCGTCGACCAGATGGGCTTGCGGCGCGTTCATGCGGATTCCAGCGGCAGGGTGAAGGCGAATATCGTACCGCTTTCGCCCGCCGCCGTTGCGTTGTCTTCCACCCACAGGCGGCCGCGGTGGAATTCGATGATCGAGCGGCAGATCGACAGGCCGATCCCCATGCCGTCGGGCTTGGTCGAGAAAAACGCGGTGAACAGCTTGTCGCGGACATCCGGCGCGATGCCGCAGCCATTGTCGGCGATGCTGACGACCACCTCGTCGGCGCGGCGCCTGGCGGAGATGCGCAGCATCCGCCGGGCGGCCGGGGTCGCCGACATCGCGTCCATGCCGTTGCGGATCAGGTTGAGCAGCACCTGTTCGAGCATCAGGCGGTCGGCCAGCACCGGCGGCAGTGGCGGCAGGTTGCTGACCAACTGCACGCGGCGCTTGCGCGCCTCGGCCTCGACGAAGCCGAGGCAGTCGTCGACGATCTCGGCGAGCGAACACGGGGCGCGCTTCGGCTCGCTCTTCCTGATGAAATCGTGCACACGGCGGATGATGCGGCCGGCGCGTTGGGCCTGGACGCCAAGCTTCTCGAGCGCCTCGCGGAACTCACGCGGGTCGAAGGCGTCGGCTGCGAGCAGGTTCAGGCAACCCGTGTTGTAGCTGGCGATGGCTGCCAGCGGCTGGTTCAGTTCGTGCGCCAGCGTCGACGCCATTTCGCCCATGGTCACCAGGCGCGAGGTGAACTGCAACTGTTCTTGCTGCTGGCGTGCCAGTTCCTCGGCGTGCCGGCGCTCGGTGACATCGAGGATCGAGGCCATCCAGCCGGTGTGCTGGCCGTTGCCGTCGATCAGCGGCGCTTCGTAGATCAGTGCCTGGAAACGCTCGCCGTCCTTGCGCTGGAGGGTAATTTCAAAGCCGTCGAGGGGCGCCTTGCCGTCAAGCACCACCTGGTGCAATTCCAGCGTCTCGTCCAGTTGTTCGGGAATCCAGTAGGGCATCGGCGGATCGCGGCCGACCAGTTCCGCGCTCGTGAATCCGGTCATCCGGCAGAAGGCCGGATTGACATAGATGATCCGCCCGGTCAGGTCGCGCGCCCGCATGCCGACGGTCAGCGAATCCTCCATCGCCGACCGCAGCGCGTGTTCGGCGCGCAACGCCTGTTCAGTATCGAAGCGCTTCTTCATCAGGTCGCGAACGATCCACAGGCTCCAGAAGACGCCGGCGGCGAGAACCAGGATGGCGCCGGCCAGCAGGCGCTGCAGCGGATTGCCGGTGCCCTGGTAGCTGATTACGCGGAAACTTAGCCCATGGCCGGGGGGGTCGAAGGGTAGTTCGTAGGAAAGGCTCGGCATGCCGATGACATTCGACTTGGCGGCGAACTGCACCTCATTGTCGTCGACCACGGTCACTCGGTATTTTTCGGTGAACCACCAGGGCACGAGATTCCTGAGCAGGTCATCGAGCGAATAGGTGACGACCAGCATTCCCGCCACTTCCTTGTCGCCGTGGATCGGCATGGCGAGCGCGAAGTGGGCGACATTGCCGCTGAGGAAGAAAGGCTCGCTGTAGATGCGCTTATCGAGGCGCATGGCCAGTTCGAATGCCTTCTGCGTCGCTGCCGGCCCGAAGACTTCCACTTCGCTGTCGGCGGGTGTTGCCGCCGGCAGGGCGTCGATTACCCGGCGTCGCGCGTCGAACCAGACGATCTGCGAGATATCGGAATTGTTCTTCACCATGTGGCTGGCGCGGATGCGGAAGAGGCGCTGCTGGTCCGGCTGGCTGCCGAGATCGGCGGCCAGTTGCTGCAGCTGTTCCTCGTTGCTGGCGAGATGGAATCGCACGTTCTGTTCCAGCCACAGCACGTCCTTGATCAGGCTGGTGCGTTCCTCCTCGAGTTCGTTCTGGTGCAGCAGCCAGAGCAGGGCGGCGACGGCGGCGAGCAACAGCACCACGCCCAGCTTGGGCAGGGCGAGGAACCAGCTCAGGCGGCGGCGGCTTACGGACGGCGGGAGCGATCGCATGGGTGGATGTTAACGCAGCAGCCGGCGGGCGATCCGCCAACTGTGGAAAACCACAATGCGGATGGCCACAATTGCCAGAATTGCCCTGGTGGGGGAAGATTGACCCCACTAGCGGTCAGGCGGTGGGCTATGCTCTGGACCGCTGTGACAGCATGGTCGAAGAGGTTGTCGCCGGGCCGGAAAGAGGCAAATCGGATCAAGAGCAACCGTTTGGATTCATAAACTGGGAGACTGGTATGACAAATAAGCAGCCGCTCTACAAATCCCTCTATTTCCAGGTCATCATTGCCATCATCTGTGGTGTTCTTTTGGGATATTTCTATCCCGAAGCGGGCGCTTCCATGAAACCTCTGGGCGATGGCTTCATCAAGCTGATCAAGATGATCATCGCTCCAATCATTTTCTGTACCGTGGTGACCGGAATAGCCGGTATGGAAGACATGAAAAAGGTCGGACGAGTAGGTGGCAAAGCTCTGCTGTATTTCGAGGTGGTGAGTACTTTTGCGCTGGCCATCGGTTTGTTGGTGGTCCACCTGGTACAACCCGGCGCCGGCATGAATGCCGATGTCAGCACGCTCGATACCAAAGCCATAGCAAGCTATACGACCAGCGCCAAGTCGCAGAGCACGGTCGACTTCCTGCTCAATGTGCACAAGCACGTCGAATACGGCGAGCCGTTCGCGGTCGAGGGCGACGTGGTCGTCGTCGGCGGCGGCAACGTGGCCATGGATTGCGTGCGCTCGGCACGGCGCATG
>Ga0208938_1000251_pt1 | contig 45992 bp, 33 predicted proteins | sample AD_UKC125_MetaG_FD_184434 | JGI IMG/M metagenome (GOLD analysis project Ga0208938, IMG submission 184434) | Active sludge microbial communities of municipal wastewater-treating anaerobic digesters from USA - AD_UKC125_MetaG (SPAdes) (version 2) | ecosystem: Engineered > Bioreactor > Anaerobic >... | reverse complement strand
AGGAAGAGAAGTAAAGGAAGTAAGATTTGAGTACTTAGATACACCAATAAAGGTATACAACTTTGAAGTTGAAGATTGGCATACATATTTTGTATCAGAGCAGGATGTATTTGTACATAATAGTTGTGATGTGTCAGATGAAACACTCGAATGGCTAAATAAAGGAGATCCTGAGAATACTGTTTATTATGGAATGCAAAATGAAAAAGGAGCATATACAGGAATTACCAAACAAGATTTAAATAAACGACTGTATCAGCATAACTATAATGGCAAAAATTTTGACAGTTTGTCAGAACAATATGTTGGACTTACAAGAAACCAAGCGAGGGCTATAGAACAATATTTTATTGAAAATGGTACTGCCAATGCACTAAATAAGGCTAATAGTATAAGTCCAAAATCAAAATATTACTCAGAAGCTTTGAAATGGGCAAAGAACTTTATTGGAAATTGAAAATGGGAAGAGGAGGATATATATGATTAAGAAAAATGAAAATCCACTAGCGAAGGAATGGGAAAAAAGGTATTCGGAACAACCTGCAGACATAAAACAAAAGCTGGACGAATTGTATCAAATAAATCCCAAGAAATACCAATTACGGGTAATTAAAAAAACGAAAGTAAAGTTAAAAGAGGGGGATGTTTTTGTTTTAAGTCCCAGAGAAAATATTTATTTTTACGGTAAAGTCCTGAAGACAAATATAGATCATAAAGAAAAAGATACTTTTGTACATGGAAAAAATGTAGTATTTATTTTTAAAAATAAAACCACCGTACCCAGTATAGATGATTTTAAACCGGATTATTCCCAATTACTGATTAGACCTGCTATTGTGGATATAAGTTACTGGAATAAAGGTTTCTTTTATAATGTGGGAAATACAGGTATATCTGACTATGAAAAAAATTTAGATTATGGTTTTTATAGAATAGGTATTAAGTCAGATTGGTATTGTAAAGAAGATGGAACTGTGTTAGAAACCAAGCCTAAAATTCTTGGACTTTATGGAATTACGACAATAACTGGGATTGCTCGGCTAGTTGAAAAAGAGTTAATAATTAATCCTAAATTACTGGAGTTTGATTAATTATTTATGATCAGAGAGTTTTGATTAATGAATGTTTATTGAAAACAAATACAAGGAGGAAGTATCATGGATGCAAATAAGTTTTGGGAACTAATTGAAGATAGTAAAAAAAAGAGTGAAGGTGATCCAGAAAAGCAAATTAAGATTTTAGTTTCTAATATTGCAAAGTTACCTGAAGAAGAAATCTATGAATTTGATAGAATATTCAATACATATTACTTTGCTTCATACACATCTGAACTTTGGGCGGCAGCGTATATTATAAATGGTGGATGTTCTGATGATGGATTTGACTATTTTAGAGGATGGTTGATAGCCCAGGGAAGAGAAGTTTACGAAAACGCTCTAAAAGACCCACAGAGTCTTGCTGAAGATATAAGTGAAGATGAGGCCGGTGATATCGAACTTGAAGATATACTGTCTGTTTCTTATGATGCCTACAAACTAAAAACCGGAAAAGATGATTTTTATGACAAAGTTGAAGTATCAGAGTATCCCGAAATAGAATTAAATTGGAGTGAGGATGAAAGAGAGCTGGAGAAAATGTTTCCAAAACTTATAAAGAAATTTTGGAAGTAGATGTTTTATAATTTTGCTTTTGTGTAGTTTTAGCTTAGTAGACACTTAACTGGAGTGAATAACAACATCATGAGAGAAATTTATACTCTTTTGTATTAACAGATTTTGCCTAGTGTTACAGATAAAGATTGTAGTATGCTCATACAAAATAATGGATAAAATTAATAAATTAAGAAGTAACTAGAAAATGCACTTTGCCCTATATAAATACCTGTATGCGTATTGGGACCCGGTAAATAAATTTAACCTGTCAGGACAATTTTCAATTTTAGGGGTAATGAAGGTGATTACGGTTTCCGCCACGATAGTCTCCATAACAATAACTATTTTTCATGGGAACATCATTGTGGTGACAATAATTGTTAGTATTGGATTACCATGTAACATTGTCTTTGGAAGATGTTTGGATAGAGGCGACCATAGGTATTGGATAAACGTGGGAATACCCTAATTAAGACGGATGATGGCTATAAAGAGATTAAGGATATAGAGGTAGGGGATCTGGTTTATTCAGAAGACCCGCTGACAGGAGAAAAGGGACTTAAGAGAGTAACCAATGTATTTGTAAATGAAACCAGCGTTATAGTAAGGATTTATGCAGAGATGAAGAAATAGAAACAACACCCACCCATCCGTTTTGGGTAATAGAAAAAGGCTGGGTAGCAGCAGGTGACATAGAAGCAGGAGATAAGGTATACTTATATTCAGGAGAAGGAAGAGAAGTAAAAGAAGTAAGATTTGAGTATTTAGATACGCCAATAAAGGTATATAACTTTGAAGTTGAAGACTGGCATACCTACTTTGTATCAGAGCAGGACGTATTTGTACATAATAGCTGCTGAGAAAAGGGAACGTCTAAAACTCAGAAGCCTATTGGAAAAGAATTTGACCCTAAAGGGAAAGCAGTACAAGAGGGCATTGATCCAAATACCTTAAAACCTGTAAAGGATCTGGATACACTAGACCCAATTAGGCAAAAGAATGCTATTAAGTATGCGGGAGATAAACCTATCATAGTAGATAGAAATGGCAATGTACTTGATGGTCATCATCGCCTTAAAGATGCTATACAGAATGGCCGTGCTGTAGATGTGCAAATTGGTTATTAGGAGGATAAAAATGAACGAGAAGTATAAAAATGTTACATGCTTTATGTTAGGATTTCAACGCATTTTCATAGTGATTCGTTCAAGTATTAAAAACCCTTATAATATAGGTTTACTTGAAAAAATAAGTAAGTATTGTTTATTATTAAAAGAGGGCCATTCGACTAAATTTGAGACTTTTAAATCGGAAATTATTGAAGTTGTAAAAGAGTATGAGGAAACTAAGAAGTTACTTGAAAATGCACTAAAGGTTTGTGAAATCAGTTTTATTACTAATAATTTATGTGAAATAAACCGCTATTTATCAATTATAAGTGAGACAGCTTTAGAAGCATGTAGACAACTAATACAAAAAAATTTCGATAGAGCATATGATTTGGTTGATGCTATTCATTGTTTGCCAGAGGCATTAATAAGCAAAAAACAATGGAAACCAAAGACATACTGGAAAATATACATTAGACCTTATAGAGAAAAGTGGGATAAGCAGTTTCTTATGGATTATGAAAAAGAATTTTTTAAAACCGGTTTTTTTAATTTTTTTAGTCATGGGCGTTGAAATAATAAATATTTTAGATATAGATTATACAATTTCAGTTGATATGCTTTCTTTTTCATGTTTGTAATAAATGTTGGGCAGGTATAAAAACAAAAAAATTCCTAATATAAATTGAATTATTATCAATTTATGTTGGGAATTTTTAAAATAAAATCGAACAGAAACAAACGAATATTGGAGAATTATTAAAAAATTCCCAAAACAAAAAAAGAACAATAACCGGTTTTCTAACAAATAGGCACGATGTAAATTTTAGATATCTATTTTTTATATGAATCCGGCATTGGGAAGATTCCTGACAATGGATTCATGGGGAGGTATTATAACTGACCCAATTACCCTGCATAAATACCTGTATGCAGATTGCGACCCGGTAAATAAAATTGACCCGTCAGGACACTTTTCGATTTTAGGAGTAATGACGGCGATAACAATTACTGCCACAATAGCTTCCATAGCAATACCTGTTTTCACGGGAATATACCTTGCAATAGTAAATAAAGTATCAGTGTTGGATTACATTTCAGCATTATGCTCTGAAGATGTATGGATAGAGGCGGCCATAGGTATTGGAATGGGAACGATAGTAGGATTGGGGATAAAAGCAATAGCCAAAAAACTGGCATGCGAAGTAGTGGCATTTATAGGAGTAATCATGTCCCTGTGGAGCTTTTATCAGTCAATTAACTTGAGTATTGAAATGATCAACGGGGGAATGGCGCAAGAACAGGTACCAAGGTATCTGGCAGTACTTACAGAAACGGTAATACTGACTACAATAATAGGAAAGGTATGTTTCACTGAGGATACCCTAATTAAGACGGAGGATGGCTATAAAGAAATTAAAGATATAGAGGTAGGGGATTTAGTTTACTCAGAAGACCCGCTGACAGGAGAAAAGGGACTTAAGAGAGTAACGAATGTATTTGTAAATGAAACCGGCGTTATAGTAAGGATTTATGTAGGAGATGAAGAGATAGAGACAACACCCACCCATCCGTTTTGGGTAATAGGAAAAGGGTGGGTTATACAGTAAAAATACTGTAGAAACTTCTCTGGATAAGTAACTCATAGTTTTCTTCAAAAAACCCGTTCAAATAGAAAGAACGGGTTTTTTTGAAGAATATTGTTTATTAAAAATTGAATTATTGACTAAAATTAAAAGAAGTAATAATATAAAATAACTAATACAGTAATAATATAAGATAATTAATACGAATATCTTTATAAAGATTACACTCTATAATAAGCGGAAGGGGATAGACAGGAGGATATATATGAATAAAGCAAACATTGCAAGACAGGAACAATCAGAAGATTTAGAAGAATTGAGTGTTTTAGAAAGAATTACAGGAGTTTTTATATCACCTGGGAAAGTAATGAAGTGGCTGGCTAAAAACCCAAAGATACTGTTGCCGATAATAATAAGTGCTATAGTACCTTTGTTTACATTGATTTTAAACTACCCATCTTTTAAAGAAGCGTTGATGACAGCTATAGAAACCGAACTGGCAAATATGGGTGAAGAACTTATTCCGGGAACAGAAAGGATACTGGAGATTTTTTTGGCGGCAGGGGCAATAATGGGAGCAGTGGGAACGGTGCTTTTGGATATATTAACTATCTCTCTGTTATTGTGGGGAATAATAAAATTATTTAAAGGCGGAGGGGAATTAAAGCAATATATATCAATTGTGTCCCATGCAGGATTGATATCACTTTTGGTTTTTATAGTGATATCTGTAGTATCATTTATCATGGGGAAATTTACTTTGGATGTTTCCATAACAAGTTTGGCGGTTATTTTACCTGAAAGTTTACAGGGAACTTTTATTTATGGAGTATTAAATAATGTAGAAATTTTTACTATTTGGCAGTATTTTGTCATTGGTATAGGCACTTCAGAAGTGAGTGGTTTTGGCAAAGGCAAATCATATGCAATTGCAGGGGGAGTATACCTTGCAACATTGCTGCTGGCAGGTGTTATGAATGCTGTGTAATGTTACATTACACAGCATATTAATAGGATTTTAATAGGATTGATTAAAAAACATAAGCTTCCTTTTTTATTTATAAAATTATACCTACCGTTTATTTTAACCCTTGCAAGACCGCAACTGAAACTAAATCTTCATCATATGCATAAACAGCCTCCGGCAGCAATATTAACGTTGCCATAATTACAACAAGAAAAATATTTATGAATTTTTTTAGCATATCACAAACTCTTTTTGTATTTATTGACAACATTATACACTGGTTTTATAAACAATGTCATTTTTTATATAGGCTATCACATTCAACCGGTTACTTAACATCAGAGTCCTTATTATTAGAACCGGGGTCTTCATCATTAGAACCGGAGATTTTATCATTATACTTGAGTTTTTTATCACTTTTTTGTTTAATTTTTTTTCTGATAAATCTTTTGTATATAAGAAATACTATGATAAAAATAATTCCAAGGAGAAATAAAGCTGGAAGTGCTGCAACAACACCTATTATAAATTCTGCACAAAAATCAACAACCTCTTCAAAGCTCTCTAAAAATGCCTGTTTTAATTTACCTAAATATGATTCTTCTTCCTTTTCTGGCTTTTCTTCATAAGGAAGTTTTTCATCCATATTAATTGTAATGGTTGATAATTCTACAAGATCATTGAGTTTATTCAATGTGCCTGTAAGGGTTTCTATTTCATGGCGTATTTCTGTAAGCTGTTTTTCTGTTTTAAAAATTATATCCGGATCCTCAACTTTTTTCAAATATTCTTCCAGTCTGCTCTCTTGGTAACGTACAACTCTCAGCCTTGATTCCACATCAAAAAACTTTTCTGTAACATCGTCACTTTTTATATTTTCTTCAATAAGAAGACCCAGCCCTTTTATATCCTTTAAAACCGTGCTGAATTTTGCGGCTTCTACCCTTACTATTATTACTCCGCTGGTTAGAAGAATTTCTTCAGAGTTTATATAGTGTTTTTCTTTGTTAATTCTGGATTCTTGAATGAAACCTATATTTGAAATCAGGTACTCAATTTTGGAATAGGCTTTTTCAAAATCCTCTACTTCAAGTGTTATATTGGCGTTCCGGATAATTTTTCTTTCTTCCAGTATCTTATTTGTTGAAGATACACTGTTTTCTCCTGTTTCAATGATTGCAGTGTTTTCAGAAATATCACTTAAATAGTTTGCAGTATCCCCGCTGCTTTCAGTAGCAATAATTTCAACTGATCCATCGTCATAACTGTTATATTCATATTTAGAGTGTTGGTAACCATCAGCTGTACCGGACTCTTTAACTGAGTCAAAACCTTTAGAAGAACTGCATCCAAAAACCAACAATAATGATATAATAAGAAGAAAAATACCTGAAATTTTAATTATTTTCATTTTATAAAACCTCCTTTTATTTATAAGACGCATGCTAATGTAAAAAGTTCCACCAAAATTGTAAATTAAATTAGTGAATTAGAAAATTTTATAAAGCATAAATTATTTTATTAACCTGTTAAAAAAGAAAGAGACATAAAGTATAATGGTATTAAATATGCCGTATCATTATTTTAAAGGAGCTTAGTAAATATGAGCAGAACAGAAGAAACTTTTACCGGTTATATTGATACTCCCATAGGATTGCTTGAAATCAAGGGTACAAAAAAAGAAATAGTTTCTGTTTCATTTACTGATAAAAAATCTAAAACTTCTTGCCTTTCAGAAGAAGTGGAAAAGTGTAGAAAAGAATTAAAAGAATATTTTGAGGGAAAAAGGCATAATTTTACATGCAAAATCCGTCTTGAGGGCACGGATTTTCAAAAAAAAGTGTGGCAGGAATTATTAAATATAGGCTACGGGGAAGTTGCTTCATATAAAGAAGTTGCTTGTAAGATAGGAAAAGATAATGCCTGCAGGGCAGTTGGAAATGCCAACAACAAAAATAAGATATCTATAATAGTTCCTTGTCACAGGGTTGTAGGTGCAGGAGGGGAATTAACCGGCTATGCAGCAGGGTTGTGGAGAAAAAAGTGGCTGCTTGACCACGAGAAAAAACATATAAATGCCTTTTAGCCAATTAAAATTCGAATTAAATAATAAATAATCGGCAAAAACACCGCCGGAAGCATATTGCCTACTTTAATAGTGCGGATTTTTAGGATATTTAAACCAATACCTAAAATAAGAATATTTCCCACAAGGGACATCTGATTTATCACATCAGGAGTCAGTAAGGGTTTTAAAATTCCTGCAAGGAGGGTAATTGAGCCCTGGTAAAGGAGAACCGGAACAGATGAAAAAAGAACTCCTATACCTAAAGTAGCGCTGAAAATTATAGAGCTTGTACCGTCCAAAATTGACTTGGCATAAAGTGTATCGGCATTTCCGGTCAGGCCTTCTTCTAAAGAACCTACAATTGCCATTGCTCCTACACAAAAAAGGAGGGTAGCGGTTACAAAGCCTACAGAGAAATTACCTTCTGAACCGGGAAGCTTCTTTTGAGCAAAGTTTGCAAACCTGTTGAGTTTTTCTTCAATATCTATGGCTTCACCTATTATAGAGCCTAAAACAAGAAAAATTATCATTGTCATTATATTGTTGTTTTCAAGAGTGCCGTTTGAAGCAACTTTGAAAATAGCAGAAAGTGTGCCGGATAACCCAATAATGATAACAGCTAAACCTAATGCCTGCATTATGGTTGTTTTGAATTTTTCAGATAATTTACCTTTTATAAGTATACCTAACATGGTACCGGCTATTACAGCAACGGCATTTACTATACTTCCTTTAGGCATCATAAAACCCTCCCTTAAACACAAAAATATTATCATAAAACATTTTATATGCCAATATCAAGAAAACTCCACGGCGACGAAAGTCTGTGGTCAAGCCGTGGGTTTTCTAAATGACTTTAAGCATTAATTTTGTTTTGTGATTATGATTATTTTAAAATAATACATAAAATTATAATATAAATATTATAAACTGTCACCAAAATCAGCTTTGAATTTTTCAACTAATTTAGTCTGCCAGTCTGAAACAGGCTCTAATTTACCAAAGAAGAAGCGTAAAACTTTAGGTTCTTCTACAAAGGATAATCCTCCGATTAGTTTGCGGTTTTCATAAAGCCATCTGATTCGGTCTACAGCGTATTCCACCTGTGAAAGGGTGAATACACGTCTTGGAAGAGCCAAGCGCAGCAATTCCATGTTGGCAAAATGTTCGCTTCCGTCTTCGTTTCTTTGCTCAGATATAGTTCCTCTTTCCATACCACGTACGCCACTTACAAGGTACAGTGCTGACGCAAGTGCACCGGCAGGATACTGGCTTTGAGGAATATGGTCAACAAACTCCATAGCATTAAGGTGGCATCCTAAGCCCCCTGGCGGTGTAATAACAGGTATGCCATGTTCTTTAAGTTTTTCGCACATATAAGCAATAAACTGAGGTCCTTGATTTATCATGTTTTCATCCATGGTTTCTTCAAGTCCTACAGCAATGGCTTCTATTTCCCTTATGGACATTCCACCGTATGTGAGGAATCCTTCATATAGTGTAACCAGTTCACGAAGTTTCATATATACATCTTTGTTATTTGTACAAATACCGCCGCCCCGTGCACATCCAAGTTTTCGTGCTGAAAAGTAAATAATATCTGAAAGTTCAGCTATAGCACGGGTAATTTCCCTTATGCTCATATCTTTACATGCTTCTTCACGTTTTTTGATAAAGTAAAGATTGTCTGCTAAAAGACTTGCATCTAAGACAAGCATAATACCATATTCATCACAGACTTTTTTAACTTCCCGCATATTTTCAAGGGAGTGAGGCTGACCTCCGATTAGATTTGTACCTGTTTCTATACGTACAAAGGCAATTTTTTCAGGACCGTGCTTAGCAATAAGAGCTCTTAGTTTTTCAACATCCATATTGCCTTTAAAAGGATAGTCACTGGTTGTTTTTAATCCTTCATCTATAATTAATTCTTCAACTGTACCACCATTTAACGTAATATGGGCTTTAGTTGTAGTAAAGTGGTAATTCATAGGAACAATAGTTCCTGGCTTAACATATGCCTGGGAAATGATGTTTTCACAAGCCCTTCCCTGGTGGGCCGGAAGAAAATATTCCATTCCAAAAATTTCTTTAATTTTGTTTTCCAGTCTTGTATAGGATGCAGAACCCGCATAGCTGTCATCTGATTCCATCATAGCAGCCAGCTGCTTATCACTCATGGCATTTACACCGCTATCAGTGAGCATGTCAAGATAAACGTCTTGGTTTTTTAATAAGAAAGTGTTGTTACCAGCCTCTTTTATGGCTTCAAGGCGGCGTTCAATGGGAACAAGATCTAACTTTTGTACAATTCTTACCTTATGCATCTCTAAAGGTACGTTGCCGCCATAAAAAAATTTAACTTCAGACATAAATAAATACCCCCTAATTTATTTTTATATGAATTTTTAAGGATGGTATTATAGTATTATAATCATTAATTGGGTAATGGAGTACTATGCTTAAAAATTACTGTAAAATACAAAAACACCCTTTACAAGGGTATTTATAGAGAAAGTTTTAAATATCTGATTCTTATATGGTTATTATTATGTGGTCTTTGTATTGCTGGATTATTGCAATAAAAAATCTGCAAACCGTGCTACCCGCATACAAGGTTATCTAGCTGTATAAACTATGTTGACCGGAAACCTTACATACTTAACAAAACTTTCTACTATAATACCATGCTACTAACTATATTTTATAACTAATTATCAAAAAATTCAATGGCTATAAATTTAATGAACATAATTTTAAGGGGGCGGAAAATTTTTTCCCGCCCCCTTGTAGTATCTAAAGACTTTTAAATTATTCTAAAACATACTTGAACATATTAGGTAATTTGAAACAGGACTGAAAAACACCCTCATTGATGTACTTTGTATTGGTTTTAAGTTTCTTTACATCCACCTCAAGAGGGTCATTCTTTAAAGAAGCAAGGGTAAAGCTCCATATGCCGCCAGGATAGCTTGGCACAATGGCATAATATGTTCTTACTATAGGATATAATTCATTTAAAATTTTATAGGTGTTTCTAAGTATATCTTTATTAAACAGGGGGGATTGGCTCTGGCATACCATTATCCCGTCTTCTTTAAGGCAATTTTTTGCATTTTGATAAAATTCCCTTGAAAACAATTGAACTGCCGGACCTACAGGGTCGGATGAATCCACTAATATCACGTCATAAAGGTTTTTTTTATCTTCTACAAATTTTACCCCGTCTGTAAATATAAAATTCACTCTGTTGTCTTGGGATGTTGTCCCCGCAATTTCGGGAATATGTTCAACACATTCCTTTACCACCAATTCATCAATTTCAACAAAATCAACTTTCTTAACCTCTTCATATTTTAGTACTTCATTTGCAACACCACAGTCCCCGCCCCCGATTATCAGTACATCTTGCGGGTTATCATGGGTTACAATGGGTATATGGGAAATCATTTCATTATATATATGACCGTCCAATACTGTAGATTGGATTGCCCCGTCAAGCACCAAACATTTTCCAAAATCGTATAAATCCACTATATCTATTTGCTGGAATGGTGACTTTACAGATGAGATTAACTCCTTAGCCCTGTACTCTAATTTCATGTTATTTCTGTCAGTTTCCACAAACCAGATGTCTCCGTCTTCGTATTTAAAATATTTGCCTAATTCCTTCATTGCCAATTTTCCCGGTATCTTGTATAAAATATCAAATACCGGTTTTTTCCCTCCTCTCTTATGTGCCAAAAAATATGTGCTTAAAATTAATTAATTTGTATTATACCACAATAAACAGTTTAAAGCCACTTTAAGACCGGCGGATTTATAATATTCATAAGAAACCTGATGAAACCTTTTTAATTAAAGCTTCCACCGTACATTGGCATATTAAATAAATACTCTTTTGAAACTGCCGGAACACAATAGGCGACATAGGTTTTAGACAATTGTCCAGTTGCATGCTGGGTAATTCAACCAAAAAACGGAGATGTAATGCAATTTTCCAATTCATGGCTCAATTCCACTACAAGGGCATACTTCTTTTTAGTTTCTTCAACAGCCTGTTCATTTTTTACCCAGTATAGCTCTATAATTTCACAATTCTCCATGTTTTTACCCCTTTCTTTTATTTTGATGAGTCCTTCACCTATTAAGACAGATTTTGTTTAAATAGGTTGCATTAAATTAAATGAGGAGGGTAGGAGGGACCTTAAAAAGCTTTGCACAAAAAAAGAAGCTGTGCACCGATAAATTAGTGCAACAGCTCCTTTGTTTTATATACATAATTTATTGTACTCTTACTCCGTACCTTATGCATAATCCCATTAGGTCGTCTGCTGTACCGTCTCCCACAGGATTAAATTTCCATTCATTATTATATCGGTAGATTTCTCCAACCACCATGGAAATAACATTTGGATAATATTCCGTAAGGTTATATCTTACAAGCTCTCTGTTGGAAGACAGGTCAACTATCCTGATATAGGCATTGGAAACTTGTCCAAAATTATGGCCTCTGGCGACAGCATCATCTATAGTAACCACAAATACAAGTTTTTGAACTTGCGGTGATACTTTTGACAACTGAACTTTTATAGTTTCATCGTCACCTTCACCAAATCCTGTTCTGTTGTCCCCGGAGTGTACAACACTTCCATCAGGGCTGGTAAGTTTGTTATAGAAAACAAACCAGTCGTCTCCAATTACCTTATCATTTGCTCCCAGCATGAAAACTTCTACGTCCAGATCATATGGTATACCGGTATTTTGTGCTGTATCCCATCCTAATCCAACTAATATATTGTCCAAATTGTTGTTGAACTTTGTGAGACTTACCTTTTGGCCTTTTTTTAGTGAAACTCCCACAGAGCCACTTCCACCTTGCGGCTGAGTCATTTGGGGTTGCTGCATTTGGGGCTGTCCCATTTGCGGCTGAGCCATTTGGGGTTGCTGCATTTGGGGCTGTCCCATTTGCGGCTGAGCCATTTGGGGTTGCTGCATTTGGGGCTGTTCCATCTGAGGCTGAGCCATTTGGGGTTGCTGCATTTGGGGCTGTCCCATTTGCGGCTGAGCCATTTGGGGTTGCTGCATTTGGGGCTGTCCCATCTGAGGCTGAGCCATTTGAGGTTGCTGCATTTGGGGCTGTCCCATCTGAGGCTGAGCCATTTGGGGTTGCTGCATTTGGGGCTGTCCCATCTGAGGTTGAGCCATTTGAGGTTGCTGCATTTGGGGCTGTCCCATCTGAGGTTGAGCCATTTGGGGTTGCTGCATTTGGGGCTGTCCCATTTGCGGCTGAGCCATTTGAGGTTGTTGCATTTGGGGCTGTCCCATTTGCGGCTGAGCCATTTGAGGTTGTTGCATTTGTTGCTGGTTTATTTGCTGTAAATTATTCTGATCTGAATTTATTTGATTATCATTTTGGCTGCCTGAACTAAATGAGAAAGCCGGTTTGGTATTATTCTTCACTCCAAAATCCATATTTATCTCCTTCCTGAAAAGCAATTACTAAATCATTTTTTTGTAAGATCCAAATCAAAATCATTTGCAATTGCCTCTAATCCTCCTGAAAAAGGTACTCCTACAGCGTCAAAATACCATTCGTTATTAAACTTTGCAATATCTGCAATTACCACAGAGGTAGCACTATAAAACTCTTTTTCCAAATTGTATCTTAGTATTTCTTTTCCTGTTTTGGCATCAACAACTCTTATGTATGCATCGTTAACTCTTCCAAAGGTTTGCTGTCTTTCAAGGGCTTTGTGGATTGTCACCACAAATGTGATATGACCAATTTCCGGAGGTACTGCTTTCATGTTTACTGTAATTTGTTCACAATCTCCTTCCCCTCCGGTTACATTGTCCCCACTGTGCTGCAGGACGCCTGATATATCGGATAAATTATTGTAGAAAACAAAGTCCTTTTTGTTTCTTACCTGGTTATCATGGGTAAGCATAAATGCACTGGCGTCTAAATCGAATTCTTCTCCAGAAGCGTCTACTTTCCATCCTAAACCTACTTTCAATACTTCAAAATCCGGCAATAAGTCTGATAGCTTTACCTTTTGGTCTCTTTGTACTATATTCATAATGCTTCACCTCAAGTTATAATGATAGTTTTTTAATAATTAAAAACGCCCGCTTAATATATTACCTAATAAATTTCCAATGCCTCCGCCACTTCCGGCGCTTCCACTGCTTCCAAATCCCTGGTTACCTCCAAATCCTTGATTGCTGCTAAAGCTTTGGTTTTGATTGGAGTTAAAGCTTCCAAAGGTATTTTGCAAGTTTTGTCTTGTATTTTGAAACGCACTTGACTGGGTATCCGGTCTATATCTTTTATCATCAATGCCGATTTTAAGACCTGATTCTCTTTCAGAAGGCTGCACCAGAACTTTTTGACCTGGGTTTTTAAATTCAAGCATATATGATTCCCCGGATGTTTGCCCAATAAATGTCTTCCAGTTCAAATCAAGTTTAAGTCCTGGATCCGGACCTGTCCAGCATATTACCGCATCCGGGTCAACACAGCATGGAGAATCTAGAACCAGAGGGTTTCCGTCACTTAACACAGCCACCTGTGCATTAGGACCTTTTCCTGTAAGTTTGGAAGTAAACAAACCCTTCTGGGATATTACTCCAACACCTATTGGCCTTACACCGTAATCACAGGTATCTGTAAATGCAAGTAAGTTTTCACTTTCCACACCTATACTTTCACCAGGATTCAGGTTTATAACTGTAACGTGTTTTGCTAATTCAGCAAAAAAACAATTTCCCTGACCTGTCACTTTCATAAGTTCCATGTATTCTCCTGTTAATCTTCTGGCGATATTGCTAATTATTGCTGAAGCAAGATTTTTACCAGGTCCTATTAATAGCTTTTCAAATTTAAAATGTCCCTGGTATGCTATCATGGCACCTTTTTTTGCATACATGAGACCTTGTCCTTGAGCAAACAGACTCAACTCATTTACAGTTTGCAGATTAAACATGTGTTTCACCTCTTTAATTTTTATTATGGTATGTTTTATTAAAGCAAAATTCTCTTGATAAATATCACCATTACAGAAAAAGCAGATTAAGTTTACTTATCAAAAGAATAATATTTATCATAATTTGTCAAAGAATAAATAAAAGGAGCGATAAAACCATGTAAAGCATAGTGGGGGCTACATTTCAGATTAATATGTTGAATAATAAAAAAGTCATATTAATCACAATAATATTATATTCTTTTATAGATTAAATTTCAACAATTTTTTCAAAAAATATATCACTTTAGAAAAAATTTTTTTATTTCTATCTTTTAAAAAGCCGGTACTTAAGTGTTTTATTTGTATATGCATTATAAATAAAGGAGAGTGCGAATTATATTATTAGAGGTGGGGGGTGAGAAGTGGGAGGTTAGAGATTAGAGGTTGGAAATTGGAGGTGAAAAGTTGGTGCAATGTTTTATTTATTAGTGTAAAATATAATATAGAAGCATTTAATATAGAAGCATTTATTGCAAGTTTACATATAATTTTAAAATTTTTTATGGAGGTGTATGTATGAAGAAGGTCAGCCTGGCCATCTTGGTTATTCTTAGTATTGTAAACATAATGCCCCAATGGGTTTGGGGAGAGGAAGCAAAATTCAATTACGTGGATGCGTTTGCTAAATCAATTCTCTTTTATGAAGCAAACTGGTGTGGACCTGATGCAGGAAACAACAGGATTAAATGGCGGGGTCCATGTCATGTTGATGATGGAAAAGATGTTGGGCTTGATTTAACAGGCGGTTTTCACGATTGCGGGGACCATGTAAAATTCGGATTGCCCCAATGTAATTCAGCGTCCACACTTGCGTGGGCATATTATGAGTTTAAGGATGTATTTATTGAAAAAGGTCAGGATGAATACATGCTGAATATTTTAAAAAATTTTTGTGACTACTTTATGAGATGTTTTCCTGACAAAGAGACATTTTATTACCAGGTGGGAGATGGTGACATAGACCATGAGTACTGGGGACCTCCGGAACTTCAAAAATGTGAAAGACCTACATATTATGTTGCAACCCCGGAGAACCCTGGTTCAGACGTGGCAGGAAGTGCAGCGGCAACCCTGGCACTAATGTACTTAAACTATAAAGACAGGGATTTGGAATATGCAGAAAAGTGCCTTAAATACGCAAAAGACCTTTATGAATTTGGAATGAAGTACAGGGGAAACAGTAAAGGACAAACTTACTACAGACCGATGGATTACCTGGACGAGCTTATGTGGGGTTCTATCTGGCTGTATGTTGCTACAAATGACCAGAAATACATGGACAACCTTGAATCATTAATGGCGGACAAAAACATCACTGACGGCAACCGCTTTAATGACCATTGGACACAGTGCTGGGATTATGTTATGACTGGTGTATTTACGAAGCTTGCTACTTTGTCGCCTAATCCAATGTATAAGGAGATTGCCGAAGAACATTTTGACTACTGGCAAAACGGTATAAGATCCACTCCCGGAGGTCTGAAATTTCTGGACAGCTGGGGAGTTGCAAAATATCCTGCAGCAGAAAGTTTTGTTCAGCTTGTATATTACAAGGATACAGGGGAGAAGGATAAGAAATATCTTGATTTTGCAAAAAGTCAAATTGACTACATTCTTGGAGATAATCCTAAAAACATGTCATACATGGTAGGTTTTGGGGAAAACTACCCTAAATTTCCCCACCACAGAGCTTCAAGCGGAAGGTTGGAGGGACCGCCTGCTGATGAACATAAATCAATGCCTCAGAGGCATATACTTTACGGTGCTTTGGTGGGTGGACCTGATATGAATGATGAATACACTGATGATGTTGATGCTTATGTTCATACTGAGACAGGGCTAGATTACAATGCTGGTTTTGTTGGTGCATTAGCAGGTATGTCCAAGTATTTTGGTCAGAATCAGTTTCCTGAAGATACTCCGGGTATAGAAGGTGAGCCGACAGAATATTATATTGAAGCAAAGATATATGAAGAAACATCAACAGGGGTTACCATCGACCTTAATTTGTACAATATAGTTACATCACCGCCCCAGTATGAAGAGGGACTGTCATTTAAATACTTTCTTGATTTATCAGAGTATGTTGAAGAGGGAATAAATATTTCAAAATTCACCACAGATGTGTACTATTCCCCGGCCAATGCGCAAATATCAGGGCTTAAGCCTTGGGATGAGGATAAAAACATTTATTATGTAGAGGTAACTTTCCCTGGTGAAGGGTTGTATGTAAGAACCTATGTACAGTTTGCTATAAATTTCTATGAAAACAAATTATGGGATTCTTCCAATGACTTTTCAACAAAGGAGATAACAGATACTTATTCAAAAATAGAAACCATACCAATTTACAAAGACGGGGTTATGGTATATGGAAAAGATCCTTCAGGAAATGAGGCAACAGAACCTTTACCGTCTGAATATCTTTTAGGGGATTTAAACGGGGATGAATTGGTTGATTCCAGAGACTGTGTTTTATTATCCAGATACCTTTTAGAGATTACAACTGATTTTTCCTATGAACATGCCTTAAAAGCAGCGGATGTTGACGGAAACGGCGATGTTAATACAGTGGATTATGCTTATATAAGCAGATATGTTTTAGGTATTATTACTGAATTTCCTAAGGGTAAGTAAAGGTAAATAATAACTTTAAAATTGTGCGCTAGCACAGAGGGGAGATGATGTTTTATGATAAAAATAAAAAAAGGGAGAAGTAAATTTTCAATTTTTTTAACATTTATATTTATTTTAGGACAGTTAACCAGCTTAAGCTTTGCACATTCAGCACCGCCGGAGGATTTTACCCCGGCTCCGGGTTGGGAGGACTATGATTATTTTAACTTTGCCGAGGCGCTGCAAAAATCAATTTATTTTTACGATGCACAAAAATGCGGCCCGGAGGCTGATTGTGAGAACGGAGGAAGGCTTGAGTGGAGGGGTGCATGTCACGAAGATGATGCAAGAATTCCTCTTACAGAATCAAACCTTTCAGAAGAATTTATTGAAAAGTACAAGCATATTTTAGACCCTGACGGAGACGGGACAATGGATTTACACGGAGGGTTTCACGATGCAGGAGACCACGTAAGATTTGGCTTGCCGCAAAGTTATACCTCCGGTACTTTAGGATGGGGATTTCTGGAATTCAGAGACTCCTTTAAGGCAATCGGGGAAGAAGAACATATGCTGGAAATTTTAAAACATTTTACAGATACATATTTAAGGTGTACCTTTCTTGATGAAGACGGCAATGTTATTGCATTTGCATACATGATAGGGGAAGGGGATGCAGACCACACTTACTGGGGTCCTCCGGAACTGTATCCTGACTACATTCCAAGACCTGCGGAATTTGCAACTGAAGAAGCTCCGGGAAGTGATGTTTGTGCCAGCACCGCAGCATCCCTTTGCACATCATATTTGATTTTTAAAGATTCAGATCCGGAATATGCAGAAGAATGTCTCACCGTTGCTAAGGCATTGTATGAGTTTGCAAAGAAATACAGGGGTTTGAGTACTGCTGATGGTTACTACATATCCAGTTATGATGAAGATGAGATGTCATGGGCTGCAGCATGGCTTTATGAATGTACAGGAAACATGGAATACATAGACGATATTATGTCGACTGACGAAAGTGGCGAGTATACCGGATATATAAAAAGAATTATACCGGAAACTTATAATACAAATATTTGGTACAATTCATGGACACATTGCTGGGACACTGTATGGGCAGGTGCATTTTTAAAACTACATCAGCTGTTTCCTGAAAATGAGCTGTATAAATTTATCGCACGCTGGAATGTGGAGTATTTATCCGGCGGTGCGGCAAAGCATGAAGACCCAAGTGATGTAAATTACGTTATAACATCCCCTGCAGGATATACAATGTTAAACGGATGGGGCTCTGCCCGCTACAATACTGCCATCCAGCTGTGTGCCCTTGTATATATGAAATACAATCCTGAAAGAACGGATTTTGGTGAGTGGGCAAAGGGGCAGATGGAATATCTGATGGGAAGAAACCCTATGGGATATTCATATATAGTTGGTTACGGATATGAGCGGGGATTGCCTTTTGCAAAACATCCACACCACAGAGCTGCTCACGGTTCAAAGACAAACAGTATGAATGACCCTGAAGAACACAGGCATATTTTATGGGGGGCACTTGCAGGAGGACCGGACTTAAATGACTATCACATAGATTCAACCACAGAATATGCGTATAATGAAGTAGCTTCTGACTATAATGCCGCTTTTGTAGGGGCTTGTGCCGGACTGTATCATTACTATGGTGAAGGACATGAACCTATACCGGATTTCCCTCATAAAGAAGAAAGAGTTGATGATTACTTCTGTATGTCGCGTATTGAGAGGGAAACTGAGTCAAGCACACAAATTGTATTGAGAGTACACAATGAGACCACTCAGCCTCCGCGCTATCAAACCGGACTGATGGTAAAATATTTTTTCAACATTAGTGAGCTTATATTAAATGAACAGAGCATAGATGATGTGGTATTTGCCATTGAGTATGACGAACAGCTTTCCATGCAGCAAAATCCTGTAGAGTACAGAGGACCTTTTAAATGGGATGACGGCGGAACATATTATTATGAATTGGATTGGAGTGGAAATGAAATATACGGTGACAGGGAATTGCAAATTTCCTTTACAGCAAAACAAGACTCCAACTATATGACCCACTGGGATTCAAGCAATGACTATAGTAGAAAAGGTGTTACAGATACTTTTGAAATTAACAGGAATATACCGGTATATATAAATGGTGTAAAGGTGTTTGGAGAAGAGCCGCCAAAACTTACTGAATTGCCGGAACCTGAGGATGATCCTGATAATCCGGTTGAAAAAGTAGCTTTAATAGATGTAGAATACAGATGCGGTGCAAAAGATAATACCCAAAACACAATACGTGCTGCAGTTAACATTAAGAATGTGGGAAATGTTCCAATAGATTTATCCGATATAACCCTGCGCTACTGGTTCACAAATGACGGCAATGAACAAAACATTTTTACATGTGAATATGCGCCTTTTGGAGAGGGAAATGTTATAGGAGAAATACATTATATAGAAAACCCTGTTGAGGGTGCAGATACATATTGTGAAATCAGCTTTACAAGTGAAGCAGGCAGGCTTCCGGTGGGGGCAAGTACAGGAGAAATACCATTTAGAATTGAATGCGGTGAGTCTGTCTATAATCAGGAAAATGACTATTCAGCTGTACTGACAATGACGGAACTTGGCAAAAACGAAAAAATAACAGCTTATATAAATGGAGAGCTTAAATACGGAATTGAGCCTGTTGAGGTGAGTACTGTTATCCTTGGGGATGTAGATGGCAACGGAAGTATAGACACAATAGATTTAGCCATTATGCAAAGGCATATACTTGAAATTAAAGCTATGGATGACAAATATATTAAAGTGGCGGATGTAAATAAAGATAATGTTGTGGATTCAATGGATTATATGTTGATACAAAGATATGTTTTAGAAATTATAAATTCTTTTTAAGAAAAGCACTAATAAACCCCTGGATGTGCTAACTGGTAAAAGTCTGCACATCCAGGGGTTTATCTGTTTAATCTATTGTATATAAGGCGCTGTGGATTCTTGAATTTCTTTTAGCTTTATATCTTTAAAAGGAGGAGGGGTGTCAACATAAATTACTTCTTTACTTGAAATGGATTTTAAAATATCAAAAACCATTTTAACATCCCCGTATTCAACCTCAGGTGTAACTGATATTTCCTCAGTGCCGTTCAGGGCATTATAAAAGTTTAAAAGCTCATTGTAAAAACCTCTTTCAGGGGTGTATTTTATTTGTTCGGAAGTGCCCTCATTATAAAAGATATTTATAATCCCGCAGGATTTATCTTCTAAATATATTTGACCATTTGTTCCGTAAATCCTGAATCCTACCGGAGGTTTCTGAGTTTCAATTCCGGACGGGAAATAAGTATACTGACCTATTATACCGTTTTCAAAAAGTATATTGGAGTTTATAGAATAATAGGGGTTAAAATCATGCGGCTGAGGTTTTCCAAAGGCATGGACGCATTGTACGGCCCCAAAAATGTGGCGCATTGCAGCAATATCATGAAGGGCTGCATCTAAAAAGGCACCCCCTTCAAATTTAGGATGCTGCCTCCACTCAGCAGCTGCAAAGGTGTCCTTTGTCATTTCGCAGGGGAAGCAACTGACATTATTACGAATAAAGTATATAACATCCCCTATTTTTTTACTTTCCACAAGTTCTTTTATTATATTGTTCTCTTCATTGTACCTGAAGTTTTCGGCAATCATTATTTTTACATTATACTTTTTTGAAAGTTCTAAGTATTTTTTTGCATCATCCATGTTAGATGCCATTGGCTTTTCGCAAATGAAGTCTTTTCCGGCCCTGGCAACTTTTTCTGATATTTCATAATTGTATTCAATGGGAACGAGAATATCAACTGCATCGATATCCGGTCTTTTAAGCATTTCATCTAAGTTATCATAAACATTTTTTATATCAAGGTTTATTTTTTTTGCAAAATTTTCTGCATCTTTAAAAGTTCTGTTGCAGAGGGCTGCTATTTCATATTTGTCCCCAAGTTCTGAAATAGCAGGGTAATGAAGTCTTTCCCACGCCATTCCTGTTCCTATTACTCCAAGACGGATTTTTTTCATTTTTAATCACCCTTTAAATGTGCTTGTGTAAATTACTTGTGCTAAATATAATTTCCTTAAAGACTGATAATTATTCCGTATGTATGTAATTCCGTATGTATGTAATAAATATGCACCGGATATGCAAAATAGACTTATAACATATGTGCATAACAGGTATAAGTAACAGGTATGTATACAAGGTAAACCGAAATCGTATTAATCAGGTTATGCTTTGAATTTCTAATATATGACGGCTTAAAAGAGCATAGTCCAGTGTATTTATAATACCATCTTTGTTAATATCAGCAACAATTTGCCAGTTACTATTAGGGAAGGAATCAATAATATCTAAAATATACCTTTGAAGCAAAACGCAATCATTAGAGTCAATTATACCATCCCCTGTAATATCACCAATGATATATTGAGGGGTGTCCTCCACCTTTACCAGCTTCCAATGCTGGTTTTCGCCGTTTGCATCAGACCACTGCTGAACGGTTGCACCATCATCGGTGGACCACTTATATACATCAAGTAGTTTACCACTTCCACGGCTTTTTATCTTATAGTATCCATTTCCTATATCAATGAACTCCCAGTGCTGGTTGTGACCGCCGGTGCTTGTATACTGTATGAGCAAACCGCCGTTGTCTTTGGATTCATCTTTAACATCAAGGGCAAATCCTGTTTTAGCGTTTACAATTTTTTTGTACCCGTTTCCTACGTCCACTATATACCACTGTTGGCTCAGGCTGTCGTTATCACTCCACTGTACAATTGGTGCCGCATTATCCGTTGAAGAATCTTTTACGTCCAAAACTTTGCCGCTGTGTCTGTTTACAATTTTGTAGCGGGTTTTATCCGGCATGTATTCTGTGATGGTTCCTGCCTGGACATTAATTTCAATGGCATCGTAATAAGGCAGAACCAGCTTTGTGTCAGAAAGAAATACAAGTGGAAGCCATACATATTGGGATTCATTTACACGTCCGCCCCATGCACCTGCCCACCTGTCTCCTGCATAGAGGTATGATGTGCCGGATGTACCCTGGACAGGTAAAACATAAGTGGGCTGTGACCTGTATGTAGTTGAGTTTCCTAAATTGTAAAGTTCGGACCACCCACTCCTTAAATCTTTTGAGTAGGCATATTTGGCCTGGTTTGGATCCCAGCCTGTACATCCTGATGTTACAAGATAATAGTAGCCATTTCTCTTAAAAAGGCATGGTGCTTCCCTTTGTTTTCCCACATATAGTTTGGCAGCAAGGGAGGCAATATCTTTGTAGTCAGGGGTTAATTCATATAAATGCAAGTCCATGTTTTCATTGGAAGAGGACAAAAAGTAGCCTTTTCCGTCTGTATCCACAAAAACAGTACAGTCCCTGGACATGTAGCCTGGACGACCATGGTCCTCAACCCCTGAGTTTTGGTAGGGACGGAAACTTCCCTTATATGTATATTTGCCGTCGGGGGTGCTGCAGTATGCAACAGCAGCCCTTGCTTCACCATAGTGGATACCGTTTTCCCAGTGCATCCACATTACAAACTCTTTTGTAAATTGATTGTACATAACTTTAGGACGTTCTATATTTACCCTGTTTAGCTCAGGGTGTGAATCAGGAGACAAAACTTCCCCCCTGTATTCCCAATTTACCAAATCTTTAGAACGGTAGCAGCGGACTCCTTTAAAAAGGTTTGATTGGTCTCTGTATTCCCCGTACCAGTAGTAGTAATCCCCATATTTTAAAAACCCTCCGCCATGTGCATGAATGATGTTGCCTGAGGTGTCTTTGAACTGTGTCCCGTTTATAATCACATTGTTGCCGGATGTTTCGGCAAAAGCATTTCCCATACCTGAAATGTTTCCTAGGCTACCGGAAAGAACAATGGCGGTGATAATAATTAGGCATAATTTTATTTTGTTTTTAGACAAGATTTTCCCCTTAAACAAGATTTCCCCCTCCTGAAATAAAAAATAATTATTATCCACTAAATTACAATTCGTAGAGACAACTAATTTTGAGTCAAGCTCCTTATATACATTTTAATATACATTAATTTTATATTAAAGATATATATTAATTTTTATGTAAAAGTAGAAAATTATATAAAAGCAGCGAATTTTAAAAGAACCTTGTTAAAAAAAGCCCTGTCCTTTAAAACTGTTGAAAGGCAGGCGTAAAAGTGTTAGTCTAATAATAAATAGTGAATACAGGTGGGGGTTATGGAGTATATAAGTGGGGTTGTTGAGAGAATTACATTTGCAAATGAAGAAAATGGTTTTTGTGTTATAAAAATAAAGTCTAAAGGCTTTAGTGACCTGGTAACAGTTGTGGGAAACCTTGCTTCTGTCAATGTGGGTTCAATTTTAAAGCTTAAAGGTCAGTGGAAAATGGACAGCAAGTACGGCAGGCAGTTTAATGCCTTTGACTACAGGGAAGTTGTTCCTGCAACTATTGCAGGGATTGAAAAATATTTAGGAAGCGGGCTTATAAAAGGTATTGGTCCTAAATATGCAAAAAGAATTGTAAGATATTTTAAAGAAGACACCCTGCGTGTTATTGAAGAAGAACCGGATAAACTTATTAATGTTGAAGGTATAGGTAAAAAACGGCTGGAGATGATAAAAAAAGCCTGGCAGGAACAAAAGGAAATAAAAAATGTCATGCTTTTTTTGCAAAGCCACGGGGTATCTACAGGATATGCCGTAAAAATTTATAAAACCTATGGGGATGAAAGTATAAATGTTGTCCGGGACAACCCTTACCGCTTAGCAGATGATATTTGGGGCATAGGCTTTAAGACGGCGGATAAAATTGCCCAGAAACTGGGATTTGATAAAAATTCATTTGAGCGCTGCAGGTCAGGTATAGCTTATGTACTAAATCAGCTTTCCAATGACGGCCACTGTTATGCAACAAGGGAGCAGCTAATATCAGAGACGGTAAAAATGCTGGAGATAGAAGAAAATTTAGTTGAAGGTACTTTGGATAAAATGATAGAGGACAAATTGGTAATACCTGATGAAAACAATTCTATTTACCTTCCGCCTTTTTACCATAGTGAAGCGGGAACGGCAAAGAGAATACGGGAAATAGTAAATGCTAAATGTCCGTTGGCTTTGTCAGACTTAGATAAGATAATTGATGATATACAAAAAGAATACAATATAGTATACGACAAGGTGCAAATAGATGCAATCAAGGCGGCTGCCGCTTCAAAGTTTATGGTTTTAACGGGCGGCCCCGGGACGGGAAAAACCACAACAACCCTTGCAATAATTAAAATATTTCAAAAGATGGGAAAGACGGTGCTTCTTGCAGCACCTACAGGGCGGGCGGCAAAGAGAATGTCAGAGACAACCGGTATGGAGGCAAAGACTATACACCGGCTTTTAGAATACAGTCCATTGGAAGGATATCAAAAAAATGCAGAAAACAAATTGCAATGTGATGTGTTAATAATTGATGAAACTTCCATGGTAGACATAATATTAATGTATAATTTATTAAAGGCTGTAAAAGATGAGACAATTGTCATTTTGGTAGGTGACGTGGATCAGCTTCCCTCTGTTGGGGCGGGCAACGTTTTAAAAGACATTATTGATTCGGGTCAGGTAACATTTGTAAGACTCACCAGGATATTCAGGCAGGCTTTGGGAAGTGCAATAATAACCAATGCCCATCTTATAAACAAAGGCATTAAGCCAAGGCTTAAATGCGGCAAAAAGAGTGACTTTTTCTTTGTAGAAGAGGAAGACCCGGAAAAAATACCTGAAGTAATTAAAGGACTTTGTACAAGAAGGCTTCCCTCTTATTTTAATGTGGATCCCGTAAATGATATCCAGGTGCTGACACCTATGCAAAGGGGAGTGGCAGGAGCACATAATTTGAATGTGGTTTTGCAGGAAGCGTTAAATCCGTCAGATGTTAAAATTAAATACGGCGGGACGGTATACCGCTTAAATGACAAAGTGATGCAGATTAAAAACAATTACGATAAAAATGTTTTTAACGGTGATATAGGAATCATTACCCATATAGACTTGGAGGACAAAACATTAATAATAAGCTTTGATGAAAATGATGTGGAATATGACCAAACTGAACTTGACCAGGTGGTTTTGGCTTATGCCACCACAGTTCATAAAAGCCAGGGAAGTGAATACCAGATTGTGGTTGCACCCTTTACAACCCAGCATTATATGATGCTTCAAAGAAATCTTTTATATACCTGCGTCACCAGGGCAAAGAAGGCTTTTGTACTGGTGGGGACTAAAAAGGCGGTGGCTATAGCTGTTTCAAACAATAAAATTCAAGAGAGGAATACAATGCTTTCAGAAAGACTTAAAATCAAAGAATAGGCTATTTCTTTTATTTTTATTTTGTTGATTGTATTTGGTTTATTGCAAAATTTGCAAAAAAGTTTGAAAACCAATAAAAAAGATTATAAAATATAAATAAGAAAGACTATAAAATAAGACAGATTATATAATATGACAAAATGGCAATGATTAAAAAAATTAAAATGTCAAACGGGATAATATGAGTTTAATTGTTTTTATTGATACAGAAATTCATCCAAAAAGCAGAAAGGTCATTGACACAGGGGGTATTAAGGAAGACGGCAGTCCTTTTCACTCTAGTTCTGTTACTGATTTTATTGACTTTATAAAGGATTCTGAATTTATCTGTGGTCACAATATTCTAAATCACGATTTAAAATATATTAAAGATGCACTGATAGGCAAAAAGACAGGTAATTTAAAGGTTATTGACACTGTTTTTCTTTCACCTCTGTTATTTCCGGCAAAACCTTACCACTCTTTACTAAAAGACGATAAGATTCAGACAGAGGAGATGAACAATCCCTTAAACGATGCAATAAAAGCAAGGGATCTTTTCTATGATGAAGTTGAAGCCTTTAAAAATATAGATGAAGAACTAAAACAAATATTTTATATTTTATTAAAAGACAAAAAGGAATTTAGCGCTTTTTTTGAATATATCAAATACAACAATAACGAAATAAATGCAGAAAAACTAATTGAAAATAAATTTAATGCACAAATATGTAAAAATGCCGATATTTCAAAAATAATTTCAGACCATCCCATAGAGCTTGCATACTGTCTGGCTTTGATAAATGCGGGAATAAAATATTCAATTACCCCTCCCTGGGTGTTAAAGCAGTTTCCTGAAACAAGAAAGGTTATGTTTCTTTTGAGGGACAACCCGTGCCTTAAGGGCTGCCCTTATTGTAATAAAGCCCATGATATTTACAAGGGATTAAAAAAATTTTTTGGATTTGATTCTTTTAGAAAATACGGAGGTGAGCCCTTGCAGGAAAAGGCTGTAAAGGCTGCCGTGGAAAACAAATCCCTTCTTGCTGTATTTCCCACCGGCGGGGGAAAATCCATTACATTTCAACTGCCTGCACTAATGAGCGGAGAAAATGTAAAAGGTCTAACGGTGGTTATATCCCCCTTGCAGTCTTTAATGAAAGACCAGGTGGACAACTTAGAAAGGAAGGGTATAACGGAGGCGGTAACTATAAACGGACTCCTTGACCCTATTGAGCGGGCAGTGTCCATTGAAAGGATTGAAAACGGCTCTGCTTCCATCCTTTACATTTCACCGGAGTCTTTGCGTTCAAAGACAATGGAACGGCTTCTTTTAGGCCGGAATGTTGTCAGGTTTGTTATAGATGAAGCCCACTGTTTTTCAGCCTGGGGACAGGACTTTAGGGTTGACTACCTTTACATTGGGGATTTTATAAAATCACTAATGGAAAAGAAAAATTTGCAAAAACCAATTCCCGTCTCCTGCTTTACTGCAACGGCAAGGCAGAGGGTGATTGAAGATATATGCAATTATTTTAAAGAAAAGCTTTCTCTTGAGTTGGAGGTTTTCAGGGCTGATGCTTCAAGAACCAACCTCCGCTACAAGGTACTTAATAAAAAGTCTGAAGAGGAAAAATACCAGTGTGTAAGGGAACTTCTTGAAGAAAAAAGATGTCCTACGATTATCTATGTTTCACGCACAAGACGAGCGTACCACCTGGCAGAACGGCTTACACAGGACGGTTATTGTGCAAAGCCTTACCACGGCAAAATGGACAAAAAGGAAAGAAGCCAAAATCAAGAAGAATTTATAAAGGGTCAGGTTCAGATTATAGTGGCTACATCTGCCTTTGGAATGGGAGTCGATAAAAAGGATGTAGGAATGGTTATCCACTATGAAATTTCAAGTTCACTGGAAGACTACGTACAGGAAGCCGGAAGGGCAGGCAGGGATGAGAATATAACAGCCGACTGCTATGTGCTTTTCGATGAAGAGGATTTAGACAAGCACTTTATACTGTTAAACCAAACAAAGGTCAGTATAAAAGAAATCCAGCAGGTGTGGAAAGCCATAAAAGACATAACAAAATTCCGGTTAAAAGTTTCCCAGTCTGCACTGGAAATTGCAAGGAAAGCCGGATGGGATGACGGTATTGAGGGAATAGAAACAAGGGTAAAGACCGCCATTGCAGCCTTAGAGGATGCAGGTTATATAAAAAGAGGGCAGAACATGCCAAGGGTGTATGCCAACAGCATTCTTGCAAGAAATGCATGTGAGGCGATTTCTAAAATAAACAGGTCTGACAAATTCAATGAAAAACAAAAAGAAAAGGCAGTTAGAATTATAAGAAAGCTTATTTCTAATAAATACACCAAAGAACCAGGTGATGAAGAAGCAGAATCAAGGATTGACTATATAGCAGACCATTTAGGACTTGAAAAAAGAGAAGTGGTGGAGATTGTAGAATTACTTAAAGAAGAAAATATTTTGGCGGATTTAAAAGATTTAAAGATTTATATGAAGGAAGGCGCAAATGAAAAACGTGCATTACGCATATTAAAAACCTTTTTGCGTATTGAAAAATTTTTATTGTCAAATTTGGAGTACGGGGAAAAAGTTTACAACATTAAAGAGCTAAATGAACAGGCAGAAGAGGAAGGAATTGAAAACATTAGTTCTGAAAGCATAAAAACCATCATAAATTTTTGGAAAATCAAAGGCTGGATAAAAAGCCAGGTACTTAGCCACTCTAAAGATCTAATGGTGATTTACTGCAATTCCAAAATAGAAGACTTAAAAGAAAAGCTTTCAAAAAGATATGAATTGTCCCAATTTATTTTAGAATATCTTTATGATAAAAAGAGTAAAGATAAAAAGAAGGAGGAAAATGATAAAAATACGGAGGTAGTAAATTTTTCGGTTTTTGAATTAAAAAGGGCTTTTCAAAACAGGATAACTCTTTTTAAAACTGAAATAACCACTGAGGACGTAGAAGATGCTATTTTTTACTTGTCCAAAATAGAGATTTTGTTAATTGAGGGAGGATTTTTGGTTTTATACAATCCCATGGAAATAGAGCGTATAGAAAAAGACAATAAAAAGAGATACAGGCTGGAACACTACGAAAAACTAAGGGAATACTATGAAAATAAAGTGCAGCAAATCCACATAGTAGGGGAATATGCAAAGAAAATGATAGAGGACTACAAAGAAGCCCTTCAATTTGTGGATGATTATTTTAAACTTAATTACAGTTCTTTTTTAAATAAATATTTTAAAGGAGGCAGACAAAACGAAATTAAAAGAAATATTACCCCGGAAAAGTTTAGACAGATTTTTGGGGAGCTTTCCCCGTCACAGTTGAAAATTATAAATGACAAAGAGTCTGAGTGCATTGTTGTGGCGGCAGGGCCAGGTAGCGGGAAGACGAGGATTTTGGTTCATAAATTAGCTTCCCTTCTTCTTATGGAAGATGTGAAGCATGAACAGCTGTTGATGCTCACCTTTTCCAGGTCTTCAGCCACCGAATTTAAAAAACGCTTGTTGGGGCTTATTGGGAATGCCGCAAATTTTGTTGATATAAAAACTTTTCACTCCTACTCTTTTGATTTGTTGGGGAGGGTGGGGACTTTGGAGAAGTCGGACAGAATAGTAAGGGAAGCGGTGGAAAAAATTAAAAAGGGAGAAGTTGAAAGAAGGAAAATAACAAAGACGGTTTTGGTAATTGATGAAGCCCAGGACATGGACGGGGATGAATTTGCCCTTATAAATGCCCTGATGGAACACAATGAAAATATGCGGGTAATTGCAGTGGGGGATGATGACCAGAATATTTATGAATTCAGGGGTTCCAGCTCAAAGTATATGGAATATTTGATAAAAAGAAAAGGAGCAAAAGTCTACGAACTTTTAGAAAATTTCAGGAGCAAAAGAAATTTAGTTGATTTTACAAACCAGTTTGTAAAAAGAATATCTTACAGGCTAAAAAGCACCCCTATTGTTCCTTTTCAAAATGACAACGGGAAAATAAAACTGGTGGAATATAAAAGTTCCAATCTTATCACGCCTTTGGTGGCAGATATACTGTCTGAAGACCTTTCAGGTTCCACCTGTGTACTTACCAGAACCAATGATGAGGCGCTGCAGATTACGGCACTGCTTCTGAAAAACGGGATGGAGGCAAAATTAATACAGTCAAATGAAGGGTTTGGCATACAAAATCTTTTGGAGGTAAGTTTCTTTTTAAATCAGCTAAAACTTGATGATTCTTACATGATAAGTGAGGAAGTCTGGGAAAAAGCAAAGGGGAATCTGAAAGAAACCTATGCTAAAAGTCCCAATTATGAAATTTGCGCTAATCTTATAAAGGATTTTGAATGTGTAAATAACAAAAATAAATACAAAACAGATTTGGAAGTTTTCATCCGGGAGTCAAAGCTTGAAGATTTTTATAGGGGAAGGGCAGAAACAATTTTGGTATCAACTTTTCACAGGGCAAAGGGAAGGGAGTTTGACAATGTGTACTTGATGCTGGACAGATTTAATATAAGGTCTGATGAGGATTTGAGACTTCTCTACGTTGCTATGACAAGGGCAAAAGAGAATTTGACAATTCACCACAACGGGGATTATTTTAAATATATTAAGGCGGAAAAAATGGAAGTAATAAAAGATGAGAATACATATTTTCCGCCGGATGAATTGGTGGTACAGCCGGGATTTAAGGATGTTTGGCTGGACTTTTTTATACACTCCCAAAACCTGATTTTTAATCTTAATACCGGGGACGAACTTATAGTGGACGGTGATTATTGCTGCAATTTAAAGGGACAAAAAATTTTATGTTTTTCAAAACAGTTTAAAAATAAAATCCGGTCTATAAATGAAGCGGGCTATGTGCCCTGCGGTGCAAAGATTAAATTTATCGTTTACTGGCAAAGGGAAGATTCAGATTATAAAATACGTATAGTGCTTCCTGAAATACGTTTTACTTTTAACCCTATTGACAAAAAGGAAAATATCACATAAAATAGTATTAGCACTCAGAGGAAGTGAGTGCTAAAGCAAGTGTCTATAATATAAATGCATCGTTTATTTAACCGCATGTATTTATTTATTCTAAAGTACTCTTTTTAATGCTGTTTTTTTTTAGTACAATCACTTGTAAAAAGATATTTTTGTTTTTTAAATGCAGTGCCTATTTTCATATTTCTGTATTGCTTTTAGGCTTTGATTTTATTATTAAAGCTTTAAAGGTGTGTCTATTAGCCAATTGCAAATAAATAACAGGTTCACCGCTAATGAATAGTATATAGAATTACTACTGAAATGGGCAATAAACATGAACACCATTAGATTTAATATATGCACTATAAATAAAAGCACTTAGGAGGGATAGCAATGAAAGCATTATTTTTAGCAGGTGGGAAAGGTACCAGGCTAAGACCCATTACAAATGAATTGCCAAAGCCTATGGTACCAGTTGTTGGAAAACCTCTGTTGGAAAGGAATATAGAAAGACTAAAAGAACATGGTGTAGATGAAGTGGTACTTAGTACATGCTATAAGCCTTATAAAATTGAAAAATATTTTGGCAACGGGGAGAAGCTGGGAATAAAAATAAACTACATATCAGAGGACATACCTTTAGGGACAGCCGGCGCAATAAAAAATGCGGAAGAGTTTTTTGATGACACCTTTATTGTTTTTAATGCAGATATATTAAGCGATATAAATATTTCAGACATGATTAGATGGCACAAGGAAAAGGGTGCTTTTGCTACCATAGCAACAACGGAAGTGGACGATCCATCAGCGTACGGGGTTATTGAATATGATGAAAAAGGGTTTGTTACTGCTTTTAAGGAAAAGCCAAAGCCTCATGAGACAGACTCAAATCTTATAAATGCGGGTATTTATATATTTGAGCCGGAATTATTCAATGAAATACCTTCAGGCAGAACGGTTTCAATAGAGCGGGAAACGTATCCTCAGCTTCTTGAAAAAGGGAAAAAAATAGCGGTGTATAATAAGTGTTCATATTGGTTAGACCTTGGAACGCCTGATAAATATATAAAGGCTCATAAGGACATACTAAACGGGGATTTTAAAATGTTAAATCATGACTTTAAGAAAAGCCCTCAGTATATAAGCAGTACTGCTAAAATACATCAAAATGCAAAAATTGTAGGGCCGTGTTATATTGGTGAGAATGTTGAGATTGGTGCCCATGCTGTAGTGGGACCTGATACATTTTTAGGTGACAATTCACGTGTGGGCGCTAGTTCAAAGATTATAGGAAGTGTAATTTGGGACAATGCAAGGGTGGAAAAAGGAGCTTTAATTGCCAATTCAGTTATAATGTCAAATTGCAAAGTTGATATGAATACTGAAGAGCGCAATGTAATACTAACTGAAGGTGTTTGCCACCCGATTGCGGTATAAATTGCAGGATAGGACCCTTAAGACAGGGTCTTTCCCCAGTCTTAAATTAAAGAATACAATTAACTGAAGAACAATAAGGAGGTATAAGATATGACATTAAACAGAATAAGAAACGTGGCATTTTTGAGCACATATCCTTCAAGGGAGTGTGGACTGGCAACATTTACACAGGACTTGGTCAGGGCTTTAGACGATGTGGATCTGATAGACAGCCCTAAAGTAATTGCGGTAAGTGATAGTGATGAGTATCAATATAGTGATAGAGTGATAATGGAAATTTCACAGTATGACAGGAATAGTTATATTAAAGCAGCAAAGCAAATAAACAAATCCGATATAGAATTGGTTGTAATAGAGCATGAGTATGGAATTTTTGGTGGGGAAGCGGGAGAGTATATTTTAGACTTTGCAAAGAATTTAGAAATACCTTTTGTTACAACCCTTCACACAGTGCTTCCATGTCCGGGAGAAAAGGAAAGGGAAGTGTTAAGAGAGCTTGGTAAAAGAAGTGCAAAAGTTGTTACCATGGCTAAAAACACAAAGCCTCTTTTAAAAGATGTTTATGAAATGGATTTGTCCAAGGTAGAGGTTATTCACCATGGAGTTCCCTACAGGATTTTGGAGTCCCGGGAAAAGCTTAAAGAAAAACACGGTTTTTCAGGTAAAAATGTAATAAGTACTTTTGGACTTTTAAGCCCTGGGAAAGGACTTGAATACGGAATAGAAGCAGTTGCTAAAGTTGTAAAAGAGCACAAGGATATGGTGTATCTCATTTTAGGCCAGACACATCCTGCTATTAAAAAGAGATCAGGTGAAGAATACAGGGAAAAGCTTATTGCCAAAGTTAACGAACTAGGAATCGGGGATCATGTTATATTTGTTGATAAATACCTTACAAAGGATGAAATCATCCAATACTTAAGAATGTCAGACATATATATGACACCGTATTTAGGCAAAGACCAGGCAGTAAGCGGTACCCTTGCTTATGCTGTGGGATATGGCAGGGTAATAGTTTCAACCCCGTATAGATATGCAGAAGAAATGCTGTCAGAAGGCCGCGGTCTTTTAGCAGAGTTTAGGAACTCTGATTCTTTAGCTGAAAAGTTGAAATATGTTATTGAAAATCCTGAAGAGAAAAAAGAAATGGAAAACAAGACCCTAAGTCTTGGCAGGACAATGATGTGGGAAGATATTGCTAGGCAATATGTTAAAATGTTCATTAAAACGGTTGAAGAAGTAAGACTGAAAGACAGTGTAGTGGTGTAAACAGTAAAGCGGCGTAAAATAGTATAGTGGTGTAAGCAATAAAGTGATGTAAACAGTAGAGCAGCGTAAAATAGTGTAGTGGCGTAAAAGTATATATAGTGGTGTAAATATAGTAAAGTGGTGTAATAAAAGTGCCGTGATAAGCTAAAAGGCAGCACAATTTAGCAAAGAAGCAATACAATAAAAAATAGCAAAAGGTGATACAGTAATGGAGAATACATTACCAGGTAAAGAAGAAAATAAAGAGATAAATGACCATTTTATTTTCCTCTTAACTGATGATACAGGTATATTTCAACATTCAAAATACGGGGTGCCCGACCCTAGATACGGATATACAACTGATGACAATGCCCGTGCCTTAATTATGGCAGTTATGCTGTATGAAAGGTACGGGGAGAAAAAGTATTTCGATTTAATACACAGATATTCTTCTTTCATGCTAAATGCTTTAAATGAAAGAGGAAGATTTAGAAACTTTATGAGCTATGACAGGAAATGGCTTGAAGAAGAGGGGTCAGAAGACAGCTATGGAAGGTCACTTTGGGCTTTAGGTTATGCCATTTCCAACCAGCACATCCCTTCAGGAGTAAAGGGGGCTTTAAGGTATATATTTAAAAAAGCCCTGCCCAACGTTACATCTCTGCAGCACCTAAGGGCTAAAGCCTATTCCATTATAGGAATGGAGTATTCAGGTGATGCTTCTTTAAAGGAATATATTTTGAAACTGGCAGAAGAACTTAGTGACAGCTACTATAAAAGCAGAAGCAGTGACTGGAAATGGTTTGAAGATTGTATAACTTACAGCAACAGTGTATTGCCCTGGTCACTTTTTAAAGCATACAAAGTTACAGGTAATAAAGAGTTTTTAGAAGTTGCAGAAGAAAGCCTTGGATTTTTAGAAAGTGTAACTTTTAAAGACGGTTTATTTAAGCCTGTAGGATGTAGCGGGTGGTTCATGAAGGGCAAAGAGCCTGCTAAATTTGATGAGCAGCCTGTCGAAGCCTGTGAAACTGTTTTAACATATTTAGAAGGTTATAATATTACAGGCAATGTAAGGTACAAAGATCAGGCAAAAAGGTGTCACAAATGGTATGAAGGTGAAAATATTAAAGGCATAAGCCTGATAGATACTGAAACAGGCGGATGTTTTGACGGTCTTACAGAGGATGGGTATAACCGGAATAAAGGTTCTGAAAGCCTCATTTCTTACTATATTTCCTATCTTAGCACTGTAGACATATAGCAGTATTTGTTATAAAATAAAAGATTAGTGTTGATAAATGTTCTAGCTAAAACTAAATATTTAGTTTTAGCTAGACATTTCACTTTTTAATATAAAAAATAATACGGGCTTTCAAGGAACAAGGAATGATATTATGTTAAACAGGAAAATCAGTATAACAAGATACAGACAGATAATCACAGTGCTGACAAAGCACGGTTTTGGTCTGCTATTAGACCAGCTTGGAATTTTTAAATATTTAAAAATGAAAAAATTAAATTCAGAAGATGCGAGAAGTGATAAGGTCAAGCTTTCTACAGGGGAGAGGCTCCGCTTGTCATTAGAAGAGCTTGGACCTACATTTATTAAGCTAGGACAGGTATTGAGCACAAGGCCGGATATTTTGCCGGCAGATATTGTAGAAGAGCTGAAGAAGCTTCAGGATTCAGTTCCTTCAATTTCCTTTGATGAAGTAAAAAAAGTAATAGAAGAAGAGTTTAAAGAAGAGCTGAAAAATATCTACAAAGAATTTGAAGAAGAACCGATAGCAGCAGCTTCCATATCCCAGGTACACCGGGCAAGGCTTATTACAGGTCAAGAAGTTGCTGTTAAAGTACAAAGACCTGAAATAGAAAAAATAATAAAGCAGGATATAAATATTCTAAAAGACTTGGCAAGTTTTGTGGACAACCATACCAAGTACGGCAAAACCTACAGCTTTAAGGAAATGGTTTTAGAGCTGGAAGGAGTAATTAAAAATGAATTGGATTTTACTAAAGAAGCAGAAAATTTAGACAGGTTTAAAGAGAATTTTGCTAAGGATGAAGGTGTTATTGTGCCAAATGTGAAGTGGGTTTACACCAAAAAACGTGTTCTTACTATGGAGTATGTGGAAGGTATTAAAATAGATGACCATGAGAAACTGGACAAGGCCGCTTTAGACAGGAATGAAATTGCAGAAAGGCTTGCAACTTCTATCTGCAATCAAATATTAAGGGATGGTTTTTTTCATGCAGACCCACACCCGGGGAATATACGGATTTTACCTGATGGTACCATAATTTTCTTAGACTTAGGAATGGTTGGTACTTTAAGTGAGTCCAGAAAAAATATGATATTAAAATTTTTCATAGGGGTTACCTCTAGAAACAGCAAGTTAGTTGTTAAGTCAATAGTTGATATGGGGGCAATACAAAATAAAAGTAATTTAAAAATGTTTGAAAAAGATGTGGATGAAATTATAGATAAATACCTGACAATGCCTCTAAAGGAAATAAAAATTGATGAAGCGGTTTATGAGATTTTTAATATAGCACATTCAAACCAAATTAGAATCCCAAGGGAATTTGCACTTTTAGCAAAGACATTAGGCACACTTCAAGGGGTACTTGAAAAACTGTCCCCGGATATTAACCCTGCTATAATTATTAAGCCAGTTGCAAAAAGGCTTATTTATAAATCTTTTACCTTAGAGAGAATAAGCAGGGATATAAGAAAGAATTTATGGAATTACAGGGAGCTGCTGTCTGAGCTTCCCTCTGCAATGCTAAATTTTTTAATGAAGATGGAAAATGAAAATTTTACTCTTCAGCTGGAGCTTAAAGAAATAGGGGAGATACAAAAAAGGTTTGAAAGAGCGTTAAACAGGATGTCCTTTAGTCTGGTTTTGCTTTCCATAAGTATTATAATTGCCGGGATTATAATAGGTTCAAGTTTAAGTGCTACAGCGGGAGTAGGAAGTGAGACATCCTTTTTAAATGTTGTAATATTAAGAGTGAGTTTGGCGGTGGCGTCAATTATAGTTATTGTAATGGCGATTTCAATGTTAAAGTCAAAAAATCCTTAAAGGATGAAAAAAACTATGAAATATTCACGGAACATATAAAACCCCAGGGGAATATTCTCACCTGGGGTTTTTACCAATTAGAATATCTAATTTATTTTAGCATTTTAAAATTATCAAAGAGTTCTTTTACAGGTACAGATGCAAAACCTGAATTGGTGTCAGACATTGCATAAGGTATAATTAAGTGGTCATTATGAAGGAGAGCTCCGCAGGAGTATACCACATTTGGCACATACCCTTCACGTTCCTCCTCTGTCGGGGTCAAAAGAGGCTCCTCAAGAACACCGATTACCTTTGAAGGATCTTCTAAATCAAGTAAAATTGCACCGATGCAGTACTGACGCATAGGTCCTACCCCGTGGGTGAGCAAAATCCAGCCTTCATCTGTTTCGATAGGAGAACCACAATTGCCAATCTGCATTATTTCCCATGGAAACTCAGGTTTTTTCAAAAGCTTGTGTTCATTCCAAAAATGTATATTGTCAGACTCCATTATAAACAACTGTTCTCCGTCTATCCTGGATATCATCATATACTTGCCGTTTACCTTTCGTGGGAACAAAGCCATGCCTTTGTCTTTTACTGACTTTCCGTTTAATGTTATCATTTTAAAAGAAAGAAAATCTTTAGTTTCAAGTAATTGAGGCAAAATACTCTTACCATTGTATGCGGTATAAGTTGCATAATAGGTAACGCTTCCATTGTCATCTACAAATTTTACAAACCTTGCATCTTCAATCCCGTTGCTTTCATTACTTGACACAGGTACAACTACTCTTTCTGATAATTTTTGATCAAAACTGAATTGTATTTCATAATTTGACTCTGCCAGCCATTTTATATCACTGATTGTCTTTTCAAATGCAGAAGTCAAAGAAACTTCACGTTTTTGTATAAGATTTATTGACGCTAAAAGTTCTGATAGTGTAAAACTATCACCCAGGTATGAAAAGACCTCATTTACATGGTAATCCATGCAATTCATTTCCTTAAGCTTCATTAAAAAAGTGTGTTTGTCATAAGTAGGGTTTTTCAAAACCTTAGGTGTTTCAGCAAATCTGCTTACTTCATCAAGTTTTATGGATAGATTTTCGTCAATTACACCGCTTCTAAATTCAATAGAAGAAATATGATTTTCGCCCGTGGAGCGGAAACTTAATATAAATCTCAAAGAGCCGTCAGGCAATCCATGCTGGTTAAAATGCGGTACAATGGATGGGTTAAAAAAAGCAGCAGCCTGTATTGAATATTCATTTGTGAAAGATGCTCCGATAAGTGCCCTTCTAGAATCACTTAAATGAACGCCTTCCGGTATTAAATGCTTTATGGCATTGAAATTTCTATCAAAAATACGCCATATATTTTTATGTCTGTGGGAGAAATTTTCTATAACTTTGTCAAGAATTGACTGCACTTCACTTTCAGAAAAGGACATGATTCTGTTTAGGACGTTTTTTACTCTTTCATCTTCTCTGGGGCGGTATAGTTTGGCGATAACTCTGCTCTTATCTAGGAAGAATTTGGGTTGCATACGGTTAACGTTTACTGCCATATGAACTCTCCTTTACATAAATACATCTCTATGTTCATTATACAATATTTTTTCCGGATAATAAATACTAATTTCAATATATGATATTATTAATAATAAAAAAAATGTGCCATTCCATGAACTTTCCGCACATAATTGTATAGATACTACAAGTTTAAAAAAATTCCTGCAAATTTATGAAAGATATAAAAATAAAATTTTGTCACAGGAAAGATTAAAAAAACACGCAATTACATGGAGTGGAGGTGGCAGATAATACTTGAAGATGATGAAGGAAAAGTGATAAACTATTTAAAGAGGTTAGTTCTTGTAATTTTATGATATATTAAGGTGTTCAGTTATTATTTAAGTTTTCAAAAAATTAAAAATAAATTTACTGGATGGCATGAGGTTGACATGTTGTATATTATACTATTTATACTGTTATTACCATTTGCTATACTTTTAGAATGTGCATGCCGGTCCTAAGACATACGGGTAAAAAAAACAGCTGCTGGAACGGAAACAGCTAATAGGAAGGAATGGCGGCCGGTGTTGAATTGTCAATATGGAACAATTAAATATATGTAGAAGCTTTAGTTTTTCACTATACATATTTCACTATACAATACATGCAAAATATTATAAAATAAAATGATAAGCGTCTGTGTAATAGGAGTGGTTTTACAGCAATAATCACAGTAGAAAGGGGTTTTAGATATGAAAGTAGCAATATTATCACCTATTGCATGGAGGACACCTCCAAGGCACTACGGACCGTGGGAAAGGGTTGTGTCCCTTTTGACGGAAGGACTGGTAAAGGAAAATATTGATGTAACCCTTTATGCAACAAAGGATTCAGTAACAAAGGCAAAGCTAAGGGGAATTTGTGAAAGACCCTATGAAGAGGACAAAAGTATAGACCCTAAAGTGTGGGAATGCCTTCACATATCTGAAATTATGGAACAGGCAGACGAGTTTGATATAATTCACAATAATTTTGATTTTTTGCCCTTAACCTACAGCGGGCTTATAAAAACACCTATGGTTACAACCATTCACGGGTTTTCATCACCTAAAATTTTGCCTGTATACAAAAAGTACAACAAGAAAACCTATTACGTTTCCATTAGTGATGCTGACAGAAGCTCTGAACTTGACTATATAAGAACTGTATATCACGGTATTGACATTAATAACTTCACATTGAAAGAGGAAGAGGGGAAATACCTTCTTTTCTTTGGAAGAATTCACCATGACAAAGGAGCTAAAGAAGCAATAGAAATAGCAAAAAAAGCAGGGATGAAACTTATTATCGCCGGCATAATCCAGGATGAAAAATATTATGAAGAATTTGTTAAACCTCATTTAGGAGATGATATTGAGTACATAGGATCTGTAGGACCTGAAAAAAGAGATGAGATTTTAGGAAATGCATATGCACTCCTTCATCCAATTAATTTCAACGAACCTTTTGGTTTAAGCGTTGTTGAATCAATGGCCTGCGGAACTCCTGTATTGGCATTTAACAAAGGTTCCATGCCAGAATTAATTCAAAACGGTGTAAACGGGTTTATATCAGAAAGTATTGATGAAATGTGTGAACAGATAAAAGATGTAAAAAAGATATCCAGAAAAGAGTGCCGCAAGACTGTAGTAGAAAGATTTAGTCAAGAAAAAATGGTAAAGGAATATATTAAAGTTTACGAAGAAATATTAAATACTAGATAAAAATTAAAATACAGTACAAAAATATAAAGCAAAAATATAAAATAAAATATAAAATAAAGATACGAGATAAAAATAATAAGATAGAAATACAAGATAAGCATTTTAGTAGGTGTTTAAAAGGACTTTGGAAGGATTATTTTTCATTGCAAGGAGGAAATTATGCAGATAAGTGAAAGGGACTGGGTATATGAGAAGCAGAGGCTTGAAAAAATATATAAAATAATTGAGGCAAATATAGAAGTAATGGATAAATACTTAGAAAGCTTCAAAGGAAAATTAATTGCTACAAATAAGATGATGTGGGAAGACACTGCACATTTCACAGATGACTTTGACAGGCTGGTTGAAACAAAGCAGTATTTGGATATATTAAAGAATTTTAGTGAAAAGCGGGAGTTTTTTAACAGGAGAAAGGCTCAACTGGAAAAACTCCAAAAGTCTCCTTACTTTGCAAGGGTGGATTTTTTAGAAAAAGACCACAGGGAAGCTGAGGAGGTTTATATAGGAATTTCTACTCTCTTTCACAAGGATGACATACTCATTTACGACTGGAGGGCACCTATTTGCAGCATTTTCTATGAATATGAAATTGGAAATGCCAGCTATAAATGTCCGGACGGGATAATTGAAGGTGAAATACTTTTAAAGCGACAATTTAAAATATATAAAGACAAAATTGAATACATGTTTAATACCGATGTAAAAATAGATGATGACATACTTCAGGAAATCCTAAGTAAAAATGTGGACAACAAAATGAGGACAATTGTAAGCACCATTCAAAAAGAACAGAACAGGGTAATTAGAAATGAAGAAAGCCCTATTTTAGTTGTTCAAGGACCTGCGGGGAGTGGCAAAACATCAGTTGCACTCCACCGGGCGGCTTATCTTTTATATAGATTCAGGGACACAATAACTGCTAAAAATATAATTATTTTTTCACCCAACAAGATATTCAGCAGTTATATTTCCAATGTATTACCTGAATTAGGAGAAGAAAATATAAAGCAGACTTCTTTTATGGATTTTGCCGCAAAATTTTTTAGCAGTGATATGAAATTAGAGAGTTTTAATTCCCAACTGGAAAAACTTCTTTGCTTCAGGGATGAAAAGAAGGCAAAGGAGATACAGTTTAAATCAGGGAAAGAATTTGTGGATTTAATGGATAATTATATTGATTATTTACAAAACAAAAAAATGCAATTCCCTGATATAGTTTATAAGGGTGAGACCATTGTAAATTCAGAGGAGATATCCAATCTCTATAATGACAGCTATAAATCATACCCCTATGGAGAACGCCTGAAGTTAATCCGTCAAAGGCTGTTTACAATGCTGGAAAAGTATAATGACAGAACCATAAGGGAATTGGCTCAAAAACTTGAAAATGACCCTGAGCATGTTGGTTTATCTTCCGGTGAAATAAGATATATGGCAAGAACAATTGTAAAAAATGAAACTGAAGAATTAAAATCAAAAATAATTGAATTTACAAGGTACCGCTCCATTGATTTATACAAGATGCTTTTTGAAAATGATGAGGTATTTAGCAAAGTATCTAAGGGCATTTCTTTGCCTTCAGAAATAGATTATATAAGAAAAAGTACAGTAAACAGGCTGAATAATAACATAGTTTCCTATGAAGACATCGCACCTGTTATATACTTAGAATACTTTTCTCAAGTAGTAAGAAAAAGTCATGCAATAAAACATGTAATTATAGACGAAGCTCAGGACTACTCACCTATACAGTATAAAGTGCTTTTTAAATGTTTTGAAAAAAGCAATATTACCATTTTAGGTGATTTAAATCAAACAATTCATCCCTACTATAATGTGGGTACTTTTGGAGAAATAACAGGGGAAAAAGAACCGCCTTTTATAGTGAATTTAGACAAAAGCTACAGGTCTACAAAGGAAATTTCAGATTTTTCCCAAAATATTCTTTTTAAAGAAAAAGTTTATGAGGTGGTGTCCAGACCAGGGGAAAAACCAATTTTAATAAAGTGTGAAGACAAAAATGAGCTTATTGATAAAATTATAGCCCATGTAAAGGACTACGAAGAAAAGGGTATCAAATCAATAGCAATTGTGTGTAAAACGTATGCAGAGTGCAAAGAAGCATACAGCATGTTAAAGGGACGTATTGATGTAAATATTGTGGGAAATGAGGACAGTGAATTTCCGGAGGGCACAATTATAATTCCAAGCTATCTTATAAAGGGGTTAGAGTACGACGCTGTACTTGTCTACAATGCAAATTATGAAAATTACTACTTAGGGGAGGACAGAAAACTGTTTTATACAATATGTACCCGTGCGCTGCACCATTTAAGGATATATTTTGTTGGAGAGCCATTTTCCTACTTGAAAGATATAAGAAAGGATTTTTATTCCATTGAGAAATAGATTTTCTATTTATAAAATAATTTTTTCTGTGTATTTCTAATATATGTTTCTTTAAAAATAAGTTTTTTATTGATTTTTTTGAAAATTTCTAGTATTATATATTTAAGATCAGAGAAAGTCAAAGTCAAACTTTCTGTTTTTTAATGATTCGGTGTTGTATTTTAAAGGATTTATGGTAAATTAAGCATATTGATTACAGGAAAAGGAGGGAAATAAATGGAGTATAAAGATTACTACAAAATTTTGGGCGTTGATAAAAATGCTACACAGGATGAGATAAAAAAGGCATATAGAAAACTTGCTAAAAAGTACCATCCGGATGTAAATAAAAATAATAAGGAAGCTGAAAGGAAATTTAAAGAGGTAAATGAAGCATATGAAGTTTTGGGTGATGAAGAAAAAAGAAAAAAATATGATACTTTTGGAAGCCATTATAATTTCCAGGATGGATATGATTTTGATCCCTCCCAGTTTGGTTTCGGGAATGTGAGATATGAGTACAGAACAACGGGGGACAGCCAGGGCTACAGCGATTTTTTCAATATGTTTTTTGGTAGGGACAGTGGATTTGATTTTAGCAGCTTTTTTAGCGAATTCAGAGGTGCCGGGCGTTATTCCAGAAAAGGAGAAGATGTAGAAGTTCAAATAGAGATATCACTGGAGGAAGGTTACAAGGGAGTTGAAAAAAGGCTGAATTTAAGAAGTGTAAAAGGTGAGAAAAAGATAACTTTCAAAGTGCCCAAGGGTGTAAAAGATGGTGAGAAGATACGCCTTAAGGGTCAGGGAAGGGAAGGAACTGGCGGAGGTCCAAACGGAGATTTGATTTTGTCAGTGAAAATAAAGCAGGAAGGTAATTATACATTAGAGGGAAATGATATTACAACCACATTAGATATACTGCCCTGGACTGCTGCATTAGGCGGTAAAGCGGATGTAGATACATTAGATGGCAGGATAAAAATAAAAATTCCTGAGGGGATACAGTCGGACAGTAAAATAAGGGTGGCTGGAAAGGGATACATTGACAAAAACGGTAAAAGAGGGGATTTATATATAAAAATCCGTATAGTTAACCCAAAAATAATAACTGCTGAAATGAAAAAACTCTTCAAAGAATTGGACAGAATAAGTAATAAAGTTTAAATAAGTATTAAAGTAGAGATAAGCAGCAGAGTATAAATAGGCGGCAAAATATAAATAAGCAGCAAAATATAAATAAGCAGCAAAGCATAAATAAGCTGTAAGTATAATAAGCGATTAAAGTATAAATTAGCAGGAAAGTATGGCATGAAGCGGAGGTGTAAAATATGAATTTAGAAAAGTTTACAGAAAGAGCCCAAGCTGCAATTAGTACTTCCCAGGATGTGGCGATAAAAAAAGGCCATCAGCAATTAGACGGGGAGCATTTGCATTATGCACTGGTAACCCAGGAAGACGGGCTTATACCAAAGCTTATAAGCTATATGGGTCAGGATGTTGAATGGTATGTGGCAGATTTGGAAAAGGAGCTTTCAAGAATTCCAAGTGTACATGGAAGCAGCGTTTCAAACCTTTACTTAACCAGAAGATTCAGCCAGATTCTTCTTAACGCCCAGGATGAGGCAAAGCGTTTTAAAGATGATTATACAAGTGTGGAGCACATTTATATAGCACTTTTAAAGGAAAGGGGTACCCCTTCACAGAAAATTTTTAAAAACTACGGCATAACTTTGGAAAAGTTTATGTCTGCCCTTAGTAAAGTGAGGAGCAACCAGAGAATTACTTCCCAAAACCCTGAAGCCATTTATGATGCTTTAAAAAGGTTTGGACGTGATTTGTTGGATCTTGCAAGGGAAGGGAAGCTTGACCCTGTAATTGGAAGAGATGCTGAAATAAGAAGGGCTATAAGGATTTTGTCCAGAAGGACAAAAAACAACCCTGTGCTCATTGGAGAGCCGGGGGTGGGTAAGACTGCCGTTGTGGAGGGACTTGCCCAGAGAATACTAAAAGGGGATGTACCGGAAGGATTAAAGGACAAGACAATATTTGCCCTTGATATGGGTGCATTAATTGCAGGGGCAAAGTTCAGGGGTGAATTTGAAGAAAGGCTTAAAGCCGTTTTAAATGAGGTAAACAGCTCCAACGGAAGGATTATACTTTTTATAGATGAGCTTCATAATATTGTAGGTGCAGGAAAGGCAGAAGGGGCAATGGATGCAGGGAACATACTAAAGCCAATGCTTGCAAGAGGGGAGCTAAGATGTATCGGGGCTACTACATTGGATGAATACAGAAAATACATTGAAAAAGATGCAGCGTTGGAGAGAAGGTTTCAACCTATTTTAATAGACCAGCCTACAGTGGAAGACACAATTTCAATTTTAAGAGGGCTTAAAGAGCGTTTTGAAATCCACCACGGGGTAAGAATAACTGACAGTGCAATTATTGCCGCATCTGTCCTTTCAAACAGGTATATAAGCGACAGGTTTTTGCCGGACAAGGCCATAGACCTTATGGATGAGGCGGCGGCAATGATAAGGACGGAAATTGACAGCATGCCTGCTGAATTAGATGAGATATCCAGAAAAATAATGCAGCTGGAAATTGAAAGGCAGGCACTTAAAAAAGAAGAGGATGAAGTTTCTAAAAACAGGCTTTTGGCATTGGAAAAGGAAATTTCAGACAACAAGGAAATATATGACAGAATGAAGGCGCAGTGGGAATTGGAAAAGGAAGATATTAAAAAGGAGAAGCATTTAAAAGAGGAAATTGAAGAGGTGAAAAGACAGATAGAGGAAGCTGAAAGGCAGTATGATTTGGACAAATTGGCTATTTTAAAGCACGGAAAGCTTCCGGAACTTCAAAAACAGTTAGAAGAAGCAAAGAAGCGCAAAGAGTCAAATGAAGGGACTTTGTTAAAAGAAGAAGTGGGAGAAGAAGAAATTGCAGAAATTGTTTCAAGGTGGACAGGTATTCCTGTAACAAAGCTTGTTGAAAATGAGAGGGATAAGCTATTAAATCTTGACAATATACTGCACCAGAGGGTTGTAGGACAGGATGAGGCAGTGGAAGCCGTGACTGACTCTGTCATAAGGGCAAGGTCAGGGCTTAAAGACCCCAGAAGACCTATTGGTTCCTTTATATTTTTAGGTCCGACGGGAGTTGGTAAGACAGAGCTTGCAAAGGCACTTTCTGAGGCTCTTTTTGACAGTGAGGAAAATATAGTGCGCATTGACATGTCTGAGTATATGGAAAGACATGCAGTTGCAAGATTAATCGGGGCACCTCCCGGATATGTGGGATATGATGAGGGAGGGCAGCTTACAGAGGCAGTGAGGAGAAAGCCTTATAGTGTAATACTTTTTGATGAAATTGAAAAGGCTCACCCGGAAGTTTTTAATGTGCTGCTGCAGCTTTTAGATGATGGACGCCTTACTGACAGCCAGGGAAGAACGGTGGACTTTAAAAACACAGTTGTAATTATGACTTCAAACATAGGAAGCCAGTATCTTTTAGATGGCATTAAAGAAGACGGGGAATTAGAAGAAGGTGTAAGGGATAAAGTAACGGAAAGTTTAAACATGCATTTTAAACCTGAGTTTTTAAACCGTGTGGATGAGGTTGTAATATTTAAACCTTTGAGAAAAGACGAGATAATACAGATAATAGACATTATTTTAAAGGACCTTCAAAGAAGGCTTGATGACAGACAGATAAAACTTAATGTGACAAGGGAAGCTAAAGAGTATATTGTGGACAATTCATACAACCCTGTTTATGGTGCAAGGCCTTTAAAAAGATATATACAGAAGTTTGTGGAGACGGAGATAGGAAGAATGATAATAAAAGGCGATATAAGTGACGGAACAGATGTAAAAATTGATCTGGTGGATAATAAATTAAAGATAGTGGTATAAAAAACAGCCTGAATATTACAGTTTGAATATTGCAGTCTGAATATTAACAGTCTGAACACTTTAAAAAAGGGAGTGTAAATAATTTTGTGGGTTTAGATTTTATGTAAATCCTTCTCAGCAAGAAACATTAATTAATTTTAGTTTACAGAATATATAACTGCATTTTGTTTTTCATTATAGAGTTTTGCCAATTAT
>Ga0208938_1000248_pt1 | contig 46359 bp, 35 predicted proteins | sample AD_UKC125_MetaG_FD_184434 | JGI IMG/M metagenome (GOLD analysis project Ga0208938, IMG submission 184434) | Active sludge microbial communities of municipal wastewater-treating anaerobic digesters from USA - AD_UKC125_MetaG (SPAdes) (version 2) | ecosystem: Engineered > Bioreactor > Anaerobic >... | reverse complement strand
CATCGCCAATGTTATAGCAGGTTTAATGGTAACAGCACTTCTCCTACCCCTCAGAGATGTTTAACCATTACCCTCAGAGCATGGGACTTGTGGAGCATCCCACGGTGACTATATATTCTGCTATAACTAATCATTAGCAAAAACTAATGACATAGGCTAATCAACCGAGCTTGTATTTCTACAAGCCCCCGCCTCTAGGGGCGGTGGGTAATTGACTTTTTAACTAAATTCTGAAGGTAATTCATATGTTATTCCGCCGTATTTTCCTATTGACAATTCGTTTAAGAATGTGTTTCTTCCTCTTTCATAGTCAAATAGGTTGCCTTTCTTTAAGAAATTTCTTTTGCTACAGAATAATTCTATGAACTCATATGCATTTTCACAAGTATGCCAATCTTCGATGATGTTGTCTAAAACCTGAGGATACTCAGCTTTTAGAAAATTGAAAGCAAAGTAAGCTGCTTCATCTAATTCTTCGTCCATTGCTTTTAGCGAACCAATGATTATTAATTTGTTAATCATCTTTTTATTGAAAAGTTTTGGGTACAATACACCTGGTGTATCTAAAACTTTTAATTTGTTACTTACATTTATCCATTGAATGCCTTTTGTTATTCCAGGCTGAGCTCCAACAGCTGCAGTTTTTTTACCCCTTAAACTGTTAATGAATGTAGATTTTCCAACATTGGGTATTCCAACTATCATAACGCGCCGTTCGTTGAATTTTTCTGGGACTAAAGGGTATATATTTTTGACAAAGAAATCTTTTACATTTAAATTTTTAGAAGTTATACTGAATACATTTCCAACATTTTGTCTGTAAAAATCTTCCCATTGTTTTGTTTTTTGTTTGTCACATATGTCATATTTATTTAATAGAATTATCCGCTTTTTGTTTCTGAATAATTCTTCCTCTTCGTATGCTCTACTTGTGTAAGGAGCTCTAGCGTCTAATACCTCTATAACAGCATCAACTAATTTTAAATTCTGTTTTATTAATGATTTGGCTTTTTCAATATGTCCTGGATACCACATTATAGAAATCCTTTCTAATTTAACTTTTTTTATTATTTTATGATATAATTACTATGAATAAAATAGCATGTATAAAAAATGTTTATCAATTTTATGCGTATTTATAAGATTATACAATATTTTTTATATATAATAATTACAAATTGGTAAAAACCACAACGCTCAGTTATAAAGTGAATTTGAGCAATTATTTTAGTGGTTAATTTTTTGTGTATCTACTTAACAGATTTAATAAGGTTAGATAAGTATTAGGGAGTATTAAGTTTATCATTAATACATAAAAAATATAATTATGAAATAAAAAAAGCTTTTTAGAAAAGAGTGAGGAGGGATAAGTTATTTTGAGAAACACCATTACTATTCCTAATAACATTGAACCGATAGAAATATTTGGTGCATATGATAGCCGTACCAAATATTTAAAAAAGGAATTGGATGTTGAGATCCGATATAAAAATAGAAAGATTTATATTGAAGGAAAAGATGATGAATCGGTAGACAAAACTTCAAAAATATTATTCGAGCTTTTTGAGTTGCTAGACTCTGGGCATTTGCTAGATTGGGATCAATTTCAATATGTTGTATCCCGTTATAAAAACGATGGAAATGGTGAAAATAAGAGAATTAATCACAAGTCTATGAAAGAAGTCGTTAATACGGGTATTTTGGGGTCCAGAGTTTTTGCAAAAACAGAAGGTCAAGCAAAATACATAGAGGAACTACAGAGAAATGAAATAGTTTTTAGTATAGGGCCAGCAGGAACTGGAAAGACGTATCTAGCGGTTGCAATGGCTGTTGATTGTTTAAGATCCGGAAAAGTGCAACGTTTAATTTTGACTCGACCTGCAGTGGAAGCTGGAGAAAAGCTAGGCTTCTTACCTGGAACCTTGTATGAAAAAGTAGATCCTTATTTAAGGCCGTTATATGATGCATTATTAGATTTTCTTGATTCAGAAAAGATTATTTCATATAGAGAAAAAGGGATTATAGAAATTCTACCTCTTGCATATATGAGAGGAAGAACTCTGAATAACTCTTATATAATACTAGATGAAGCACAAAATACAACTTATCAGCAAATGAAAATGTTTTTGACAAGAATAGGTTTTAATTCAAAAGTGGTTGTTACAGGTGATATTACCCAAATTGATTTAGAAAAAAGAAATGATTCAGGATTACTTACCATTAGAAAAATTTTAGGTGAAAATATAGATGGAATTAAGTTTATAGAATTACAAGAAGAAGACGTAGTAAGAAATCCATTAGTGAGACAGATAGTAAAAGCCTATGATGAGTATGAGAATCACAAATAAAGCCGGGAAGTGGAATTATTTAGATGAGAAAAAAATACTCAAAACTTTTTTTAAATACCAAGAAAGAAAACAAAGTTAGTCTATATCAAAAGTTTAAAATATTTTTGAATAAAAATAAGGGATTTATTTATAGAGTAATTATTTTTATGGCTTTAATTTTGTTTTCTGAATTGTTAATATTTAATAGAATTTCTTGGCGCTTTCAACTTCAGTTTTACATAGTTTTTTTTGCGGTATGGATAGGTGTTGGAGAGTTCTTTCTTGGTAAAAACAAAATGTTTAAACTACATCCAACAAATTTCTGGGCGGCTTTTTTAACGCCGCTCATTTTCAATATTGTTTTAAATCTTGCAGTATACAAATATGTTAATATGTTTGCATTAACTGCTATCTTAAGTACGTTGATCATTACATTACTCATAGATTACTCTTCAGGGATAATCTCTGCATTGATGTTCGCTCTTTTTTTTGGTATTTTATTTGGATATGACTTAAAGTTTACTGTTTATTTATTTTTACCCTCTTTAATAGCAGCTTTTTCCTCGAGAAAGATTAAAAGAAGGGTGGAAATTATTTTACCTTTCATTTTTGCATCTATTTCACAAATAATTATTTTGTATGCGACTAACTTATCTTACAATGCTATAGATTATTTATATATTCCTATAAGTAATTTTTTGGGAATTCTAATAATGATGGGTGTGTTGCCTTTCTTTGAATATTTGACTAGGGTTTATTCAGACATAGGCCTTTTAGAGTTAGGAAATTTGAACAACCCTATTTTAAAGGAATTATCCTTAAAAGCACCAGGAACCTATTATCATAGTATGATCATTTCAAACTTAGCAGAAAGTGCAAGCGAAGTCGTTATGGGAAATACTACATTGGCAAGAGTAGGGTCTTACTTTCATGATATAGGAAAAATCTGGAGGCCCCAATTTTTCTCAGAAAATCAAAAATCTAAGAATCCTCATGTGGATATCAGTCCAAAGTTGAGTTCCTTAATTTTAAATAATCATGTAACCTATGGAGTTGAATTAGCAAGAAAGTACAGGCTTCCAATACTAATTGAAGATATGATTCTTCAACATCATGGAACAAGAGTTAAACAGTTTTTCTATGATGAGTACTATAAAGAAACAGGCATTAAAGATACAAACATGTTCAGATATCCCGGGCCTATCCCTCAATTTAAAGAGGCTGCAATTCTTATGATAGCTGATGTAACAGAGGCCACAACTAGAAGTATGCAAGAAATAGAACCAGCTGAATTGAGTCAAAAACTTGACGAGTTAATCTCTTCACTTTTTTTTGAAGGACAATTTGATGATTGTGGATTAACTATGAGAGAAATTAAAAAAATCAAAGGTAAAATAATGAGAACTATTTTGGAAATGAATCATAAGAGGATTAGTTATCCTAAAATAGATGTAAAAGAACTTAAAGAATAAGGGGCAAAAAAATATGAAAGTAAACGTTATTAATGATCAAAATATAAAAAAAATAGATATAAAAAAAATTAAAGAAGTAGTTAAAACCGTTTTAAAACAGGAGATTGGAGATCGTTCCTTTGAAATAAATATTTTGATTACGAATGACAACACTATTAAGGAGTATAATATCTACAGAGGGAAAAATGAACCTACAGATGTTTTGTCTTTTGCATATGGTTTAGATGAAGAGGTAATAGGCGATATAGTTGTTTCTGTAGAAACTATAGACAGACAGTGTATGGAATTTGGGAACTCTTTTGAAGAAGAATTTTTCTATATATTAATTCACGGAGTACTTCATATAGTTGGATATGACCATGAAACCTCTGATCAAGATGCCCAAACAATGTTTGAGCTTCAAGACAATTACTTTAAACAATTAATAAAACTCTCTAATTAGGAATAATGGGTTAGGAGATTTCTTAGCGTTTGGTAAAAGAGGAGGGAAAAACAAGTGAAAAAATTAGCAATCACAACATTATTTATTCTTTCGGTGCTTTTTGTATTTTCTGTTACTATTACGAATCCGATGGGACCGGCTGTTATACCTGTTACTGGATTATTAGGTAATGTGGTTGATACTCAAGGTGTAGAGATAGAAGTAAGTTTTTGGAAAGATGAAAGTGAGGCTGTAGCCTTGTTAGTTTCAAATCAAGCAGATTTTGCAGTTTTACCTATTACTGTAGGAGCAAATCTTTATGCTCAAGGCATGGATTTAACTTTAGTTGGAGTTCATGAATGGAAAGCTTTCTATTTAATTGTTGATGATGTTTCTAAATTTACTGACTTAAGTAGTTTAAAAGGGAAAGAGGTTTATTCTCCTCATGGTAGAGGACAGACAGTTGATGTGCTTCTTAGATATTTATTGGTAGTTAATGGATTAGCTCCGGATAAAGATGTTAAATTTTATTATCTACCACCTCAAGAGATAGTTTCTCTTTATAAGGCAGGTAAAATAGAATATGCAGCCTTACCCGAACCTTTTTCAACCCTTGCTGTACAGGGCACCCAAGGAGGTATTGTTTTAGACTTTCAAGAGGAGTGGAATAAAGTAGCTAACTCAAATTATGGTTTGCCGATAGCTGGGTTGTTTGTAAAAAAAGAGATATTAGACAAGAATCCCGAACTAGTTGAAAAAGTTGAAAAGGCATTTTCGGAAAGTGTAACTTGGGCTAATACCAATTTAGATGAAGCTCTGAAAATTACTAATAAATATCTAACTATCCCAATTCCTGTGTTAAAGGAGGCTATGAAAAGACTTAAATTCGAATATATTAATATATCACAATGTAAGGATGAAGTAATGTTCTTTTTGAATACTATGCATGATTTTTATCCTGAGGGGTTACCTTCATTACCTGATGGAGGATTTTATTATAAATGAAAACTTTTTATGGTATATTATTAATTATTGTGATTTGGTATTTTTTATCTTTTGTCATTGGGTCATCTTTTGTTTTACCTTCTCCTCATTTGGTTATAGATACGTTGATTGAACAATTAAAAACTCCAAGAGTATATTCTGCTTTGTGGAGTACTGTTTGGAAAACACTGGTTGTTTTACTTCTTGGTACATTAATAGGTATTGTTATTGGTTTTTTTATGGGAATAAACGATACTGTATATGAGATAGTTAGGCCTTTGTTCATGGTAATACAATCAATTCCAGTTGTTTCCTGGCTTGCTTTTGTAGTTTTTTTATGGGGAGTTGGATTTAAGGGACCTATTTTAATCAGTACTCTGTCAATTCTTCCAGATATAGTTTTTACAACAGCGTCAGGTATAAAAAATATAGATGGAAAGCTTTTAGAAATGGTTAAATTGTACAAAGTATCTTTTGGAAAGATATTTCGTCATCTTTATTTGGCTTCAATAGTTCCTTTTATAATTGCAGCTGTAGAAATTTCAATAGGAAATGTCTGGAAGGTTGTTCTTGTAACGGAGTTTTTGGTAGGTGGAAGTGGGTTAGGAGTGGAATTAGCTTGGGCTAGACAATATGTTGATGTTCCAAGAATTTATGCAATAACTTTAATTGCTGTTGTGCTTGGATTAGCTACAGAACGATTGTTTAAAACTATTTCAAAGAGGATGCTGAAACGTTGGGAAATATACTAAAAGTTAGTAATTTATCGAAAAATTATGGTAACCTACAAGTTATAAATGGATGGGATATTGAGTTAGAAGAGGGCGAAAAAGTAGTTTTAGTAGGTCCTTCAGGTTGTGGAAAAACAACTTTTTTTAGGATTATTTCAGGTTTGGAAAAAGCGACAGGTGGAACAGTTGATGTTTTTGCTCAAAAAGTAGGATACGTATTTCAGGAACCAAGACTTTTTCCCTGGCGCACTGTATTTGATAACTTAAGAATAATAAGAGACGAAGAAGACAAGATTGAAGAAGTAATAAAAATGATGAGTCTAGAGGGTTTTGAGCAACTTATTCCTTCAAAATTAAGTGGTGGAATGAAACAAAGGGTCAACTTGGCTAGGGCTTTATTGATAGAACCTGATTTTTTAATCTTAGATGAGCCTTTTAGTTCTTTGGATTTAAAGATTAAATTAGCTATAATGAATGATATAGAAAAGTTATGGTCAAAATATAAATTTTCTTTATTAATGGTTACACATGACTTAAAAGAGGCTATTTTTTTGGCGGATAAAGTTATAATATTGTCTTCTAGGCCTTCAAAAATACTTAGAACTTTTGATATCAACTTAGAAATGAATGAGAGAGACATTACTGATAAGCATTTTTTGGAATTGGAAAGTAAGATTACAAGATTTATTATTAACGAGACTGAAAGTTAATTCATCCTGGGGTGTTGAATTTTTGTTCATTTTTGGAGTAAGAATCATAATTTGTAAAAAATGGGAGGGGTAGCGTTGGCGACTATAAGACCTTTTAAGGCTTTTAGACCTATTAATGGTATTGAACAATGTTTTTCTTGTCTACCATATGATGTGTTTGAAGAAGAGGAAGTTAGGGAAATAATCAAACGAAATCCCAATACTTTTTTAAAAGTAACTAGGTCTGATGCAGATATTAGTGATCCTTCATATGAAGATGTGTATCAAAAAGCAAAAGAAAATTTAGACGATTTTATATCAAGAGGATGTCTAATAGAAGAAGATAAGCCATATATATATATTTATCGAGAGACTTGGAAAGGGGCATCTCAAACAGGTTTTTTTGCTACTTTTAGTATATCTGAATATGATGAAGGAATCATTAAAAAACATGAATTGACTAGAAAAGAAAAAGAAGAAGATAGGACCAAACATATTGTAACTTTGAAAGCTCAAACAGGACCAGTTTTTTTAAGCTTCAAATCATTTCCCAAGGCAAAAGAAATTACTAACAAAATAATAGAAAACACAGAAATACTGTACTGTTTTTATGACGAAAATAATGTAAAACACGAACTTTGGAGAATACAAAATGAGAATGATATGGCTCAGATTGAACATATTTTTAGCAATATAGATTACCTTTATATTGTTGATGGACATCATAGAGCTGCATCATCCTCAAGGGCTCAAAAAATACTGAAAGAACAAGATACTAATTATACTAACGAAAAGCCTTATAATTATTTTATGGCAGTTGCTTTTCCCCATGATGAACTACGGATACTTCCTTATAACAGGATTGTCAAAGACTTGAATAACTTAACAAAAGAGGAGTTTTTAGAAAGATTAAGTGAGCATTTCGAGGTTGAAGAAGCTCCTTGTTCACCATATTCTCCTGAGAATATGCATAATTTTGGGATGTATTTAGATAAACATTGGTACAAACTTAGGTTTAAAACTACTGGAAATCTAGATCCAGTTAAAAATCTAGATGTTCAAATACTACAAGATTTTGTTTTAGATCCAATTTTGTCAATAAAAGATCCAAGAAGTGATTCTAGAATCCATTTTATAGGAGGAATAAGAGGTTTAAAAGAGTTGGAAAAGTGGGTAGATGAAAAAGGATGGAAGGTTGCTTTTTCTATGTATCCTACGCAAATGGACCAACTTTTTGAGATAGCAGATAATAACAAGATAATGCCTCCAAAATCAACTTGGTTTGAACCTAAATTAAGAAGTGGTTTGTTAATAAACAAGTTTGATTAAGTTCGAAAGGAAGTATTATTAGAACTACTCACAAAAAAATAAATATAGGGTGGTGCAATATTATGAAGAAATTGTACTAGTTGACAAGGTGATAACACTATGATATAATAATTAGTGGTGCAATATTATGAAGAAATTGTACAGATCTCGTGACAACAAAGTTTTAGCGGGAGTTTGTGGAGGTATAGGTGAATATTTTGAGATAGATCCAGTTATTATCAGATTAATTTGGATTGTATTGACAATGATTTGGGGTTTTGGTCTTTTTTTGTATATAATAGCCATCTTTTTAATTCCTTTAGAGCCTAAAGAAATAAAGATTCAAGATGTAGGTACAACAACGCAAGAGTCTAAAAAAGATTATCGACATTTAGAAGATAACGATAGAAATATAGTTATAACATTGATAGCTTTGTTTTTTATAGTTTTAGGAATTATGGTTGTAATAAGTATTATAGCTCCGTCTACTTATATTTTTAGAAACATCATTAAAGGCATTTTAGGTGTTGCAATGATAATTATAGGAATATATTTGGTTTTTAAATCTAAAAAAGATTACTAATTATCTTTTCTTTAAATTTCAATTAGTCTAGGATATGAGTTAATTAATAAGTTGTTTTGATTGGGGAGGGACTATCTTAGACTTCTTCTTAACTTCGTTTCTTAGACATACTAATTTCCCTGCCTTTTTAAATTAATACATTATATAGGGCATTATCCCTAGCCTTCTTGTATAGTTTAATAGCCACAACTTCATCTTATACGATAGTTTTTTGAATTGATTTAAAATAAGAATGTGAAATATATAACAAAACAGCTTAGATTTTGCTGGTGCAAGATTAATTATATATATATCTTTATAAAGCTGCATAGATATGTGAAAAACATAGAATTTTTGAATTTCTAAAATGGGTAAATAATAAAAAATAAAGGAGGGGTACATATGGAAAAATATTATGAAAAAGAGCTTTTAGAGGAACTTCACGATATTCAGGAAACGTATGGCTTTATTTCAGAAGAAGATATTTTAAGAATTTCTGAAAAAAGAGATATTCCTAAAGCCCATTTATATGGAGTGATTAGTTTTTATTCTATGTTTCATCTAAAGCCCACTGGCAAATATATAATTAAGGTATGTGACAGTGTGTCTTGTAGTTTGAACCATTCTGCAGATATAGTAAAAGTTATAAAAGAACATTTAGGTATTGGAGAAAATGAAACTACAAGGGATAAGAAATTTTCTCTTGAAGTTGTAGAATGTCTTGGGCACTGCGATGAAGGTCCTGTAATGATAATTAATGACACATATTATACGCATCTTACTACAAATAAAGTTGTTCAAATTCTTGACAATTTGGACTAAGGGAAAGGGGGAATATCCAATAATGGAGAAAATCTTTTTAAAAAGTGATCTTGGGAAAAGCTTTGAGGATTATGAGTTTTCAGGTTTAAAAAATTCATTAAAAATGGAACAAACTCAAGTTATTGATAAGATTAAGGATAGCGTATTAAAAGGAAGAGGTGGTGCAGGGTTTCCAGCTGGTATAAAATGGGAAACTGCATATCATGTAGAAGATGACATTAAGTTTGTTGTTTGTAATGCTGATGAAGGTGAACCAGGAACTTTCAAAGATAGGTTTCTGATGGAAAATCTTCCATATAAAGTAATTGAAGGCATTGTAATATGTGGCTATGCAATAGGTTCTAAATATGGATACATATATATAAGAGGCGAATATACGCAAGCAATAAAAATTATTAGAAAAACGATACAGAAGATGTATGAGAGAAATATTTTAGGAAATAATATTTTAGGCACTGATTTTTCGTTTGATATAAAGTTAGTTAGAGGAGCAGGTGCTTATGTATGTGGTGATGAAACTTCTTTAATCAATTCGATAGAAGGCGAAAGAGGTATGTCTAGAATAAAACCTCCATTACCAGTTTTTGAAGGGCTATACGGTAAACCTACTGTTGTAAATAATGTTGAAACATTAAGTGCAGCCGCAGAAATTATGAAATATGATTATAATCCATATCTTCAATTGGGTACAGAGAAAAGTAAAGGGACGAAGTTAGTTTCTATAAGTGGAGATGTATATAAGCCAGGTGTATATGAAGTTGAATTTGGGAAAATGACTGTAAAAGAGATTGTTAATGAATTAGCTGGCGGAGTAAAAGGTAGTGGTTTAGGTTTTGTAATACCTGGTGGAATATCTACCGAAGTATTAACTGAGAATGAATGGGACGTTCCATATACTTATGAAGATCTATTCAAGATAGGTACTAATATTGGTTCTGGCGGTATGATAGTTGTTTCTAAAGATAGAAACTATCTTGAAATTATCAAAAATGTTTCGGATTTTTTTAGAGATGAAACTTGTGGAACATGTTTTCCTTGCAGAGAAGGAAATAAAAACATTAATAAAATGGTTTCAGAGATATATGAAAGAGGTTATCCTATGAAAAAAGAGATTGAGATAATATCAGACATAAAAAACGCTGTTAGTTTAGCTGCAAGATGCGGGTTTGGAGAAGCTTCTGTTAATTTAATTTTATCGATTCTTGAAAACTTTTATGCAAAGAAGGTGAAATGATGAAAGTTAAGATTAACAATAAAGAATATGAGTTTCAAGAAGAACTGAGTATTTTAGATGCTGTAAAAAAAGCTCATATAATAATTCCAACTCTTTGTTATTCTGAAAAATTAAAACCATTTGGAAGTTGCAGGCTTTGTTCAGTAGAAATAAAAGGTGAGAGGACGTTAAAACCGGCTTGTGTAACTAAAATATCAAATGGGATGGAAATCTATACTCATTCAGAAAAAGTTAGAAAAGTTAGAAGTACTATAATGGAATTAATAATTGCGTCTCATGGTATTTCTTGTAATTTAAACTGTCTAACCTGCTCAAAATCTGCAAGTTGTGAGATAAAAGTTATAGCAGAAGAAATTGGGATAATGGAGGTAAGGGTTCCTCCTATTTCAAGTAGGGTACCTGAAGATAGAAGTAGTTATTCAATTGTTAGAGAACCTCAAAAATGTATCGTATGTGATAGATGTGTAAGAAAGTGTGCTGAAGTTCAATCTGTAAACATATTAACTATAGCTAATAGAGGTCCTGACACTTATGTAACAACTTTTCTAGATAAAGGTATGGGAAATGTAGATTGTGTGAATTGTGGACAATGTGTCATAGAGTGTCCTACAGGTGCTCTGCACGAGGTTTATCAAACTGATCAAGTGTGGAATGTAATTTCTGATAATTCAAAATATGTTATTGTTCAAACAGCCCCTGCAGTAAGAGTGGCAATTGCTGAAGAATTTGGGGCCGAACCAGGAAGAATAGTAACAAAGCAATTAGTAACTGGATTGAGATTATTAGGTTTTGATAAAGTTTTTGATACCAATTTTTCTGCTGATTTGACAATTATGGAAGAAGCAAGTGAATTTCTTGAAAGATTTAAAAATGGTGGGAAACTTCCTTTATTTACCTCATGTAGTCCTGGTTGGATTAAATTCATAGAACACAATTATCCAGAATTTCTTGATAATCTTTCAACTTGTAAATCCCCTCAACAAATGTTTGGTGCTATTGCAAAAACTTATTATGCAGATAAGATAGGTATTCCTCGTGAGGATATGATAGTAGTTTCCATTATGCCTTGCACTGCAAAAAAATATGAACGAGTAAGACCAGAGATGAAGGGTGATGTGGATTATGTGTTAACAACAAGAGAATTAGCTAAGATGTTCAAATTAGCAGGCATTGATTTGCTAAATCTACCTTCTGAAGAGTATGATGAACCCTTAGGAATTACTACTGGAGCAGCAGCTATATTTGGTGCAACAGGTGGTGTAATGGAAGCTGCTCTTAGAACGGCATATGAAGTTATTACTGGGAAAACCTTGGAAAGATTGGATTTTGAATCTGTGCGCGGAATTGAAGGTATAAAAGAAGCAGTTATCGAAATTGACGGTTTAAAATTAAATGTAGCAGTTGTTAATGGCCTTGGAAATGCTAGAAAAATGTTGGATATGATAAAAAATGGTGAAAAAGATTATCATTTTATTGAATTTATGGCATGTCCAGGTGGATGCATAGGTGGTGGTGGACAGCCTATTCCTACGACCAAAGAAATCCTTTCTAAAAGAATGAAGGCAATATATGAAATTGACAAATCGTTTGAAATAAGAAAATCACATGAGAATCCGGCAATTCAAGCCTTGTATAAAGAATTTTTAGGTGAGCCTTTAAGTGAAAAGTCACACGAATTATTGCATACAACATATATTGCGAGAAGTTAAAGAACAAGGGCTAATAAGCCCTTGTTTTTAATCAAAAATTATAGGTAAAATTATATAAAAAGTAGTCCCTTCTCCTTCTTTACTCCTTACCTCTATTTGACCATTATGAACTTCAATAATTTCTTTTACAATTGCAAGGCCTAAACCTGTACTTTGTTCACTGTTAGATCTCGCTTTATCTACTCGATAGAAACGGTCAAAAATTAGAGGTAGATCATTTTCTGGGATCCCGGGCCCAGTATCTGAGATAGATACTACAGCTTTTTTATTTTTGCTATATAGTGAAACGGAGACTTTTCCGGATTTTGTGTATTTTAGCGCATTATCCAAGATATTCAAAATTGCTTCTTTTAACTTTTCTTTGTCGCCTCGAATACATAGATTTTCTTGCAATTCGTAATCTAATTCCAAATGTTTCTGTTGGAACAACGGCTTCATTTTTTGAATAAGTTCTTCAAGCAAATCTTTTAAATCAAGAGAAGTAAAGTTATAATACTGACTTTTACTGTCACTTCGCGCAAGAAATAGTAATTTATCGATAATAGAAGACATATAAAGTACTTCGTCTTGAATTAGTTGCAATGATTTTTTGTATTCCTCGGTTGTTCTATCTCTTTTCAAAGTTAAACTTGTTTCTGCTTGAATTATTGATAAAGGTGTTCGCAAATCATGAGATACATCTGCGGTGAACTGTTTTTGTTGTTCAAAAGCTCTTTCAAGACGTGAAATCATTTGATTTAGGGTAGAAGCAAGTCTGCCTAATTCATCTTCACTTTGAACTTCAATTCTTTCGTTTAGATTAGTTTCTTCAATGCGCTGGGCAGTGTCAATTATTTTTGAAACAGGTTTAAAAGATCTATCAGCTAAAATAAATCCCCCTATTCCTGCTAACAACAAAACAAATATTCCGGTAAAAATCAGGATCTTTTTTAAACGAGATAAAACAGTAAGTATTTCATCTATGAATCTTCCAATTATAATTATGAAAGGAGTTTCATTTACTGTAGTACTAGATACATAAAATCTGGCATTCCAGTTGTAATCTGTTGTAGTAGAGACATAAAAGCTTTCGCCCTTGGAAACCCTATCTTTTATTTGTGAAAAGTTTGGGATGTCTACGAAAAACCCATAAAATCTTATTAAATTTCCATCGTAAGAATAAATAAAAATCATTTCATTCGGCATACTTTTCAGTTGATTAATCTGTTCAATGTTTTCTGAACTTTGTAAATTGATTTGGATTTCATTCATTCGTGAGACAAGTACGTTATCAGTGTTTTCATATAAACTATAACGTAGTGCATAATAAGAACTTAGCCCAAATACTAGAAGTAGTATTGACATGATGAGAAGATACCAAATGGTTAATTTAAATTTTATACTTTTGAAAAATTTTATGAAATTGTTAACCTATAACCAGCTCCCCTAACTGTTTCTATAATTTTACCATCTTTATCTCCTATTTTCTTTCGTAATCTTCTAATATATACGTCAATTATGTTTGAACTTCCTTCAAAATCAAGGTCCCATATCTTTTCTTCAAGCATCGTTCGAGTTACAACTATTTTAGGATTTCTCATAAAATATTCTAGTATATTATACTCTTTTGGTGTTAACTCCAATTTTTCATTTCCTTTCCATACTTCTCTCGTTAAAGTGTCTAAAACTAGGTCTCCTACCTGTATTCTAGGATTTTTTGTAAAAGATTCTCTGCGTAACAAGGATCTAACTCTAGCAAATAGTTCATTAAAATCAAAAGGTTTAACCAGATAATCGTCTGCTCCTGAGTCAAGTCCCTTTACTCTGTCTTCTATACTGTCTTTAGCTGTTAGCATTAATATTGGAACATTAATGCCTTGTTCTCTTAGACTTTTACACACAGAAAAACCATCTTTTACAGGAATCATAATATCTAAAATGATTAAATCGTAAGAAACGTATTTAGCATAATCTTCGCCTTCTTCACCATCATAAGCTACATCTACTAAATAGCCTTCTTCTTCTAATCCTCTTTTTATAATATTAGCAAGTTTCTCTTCGTCTTCCACTACCAATATTTTCATTTTTCATCACCTCGCCTCTGGCTATTATTTTATGAAAAAAAGATTAAAATTTTATGAAAAAGAATAATAATTTATTTCTTTTTTATTTTCATTTAAGATTAATTTTTTTTTCATGAGTGTTTCAGCACTCAGATATATACTAATTACTAGAAAACTGTAGGAGGTGAAAAAAGTGAAGAAAAAGCTAACCGGATACTTTTGTTTATTGGTTATATTGATAGGTAGTGTAGCTTTCACGCAATTTGTAGATCAACCACCAGTTGAAGTTCCAACTATCCCTGAAGAAGAGCTAGAGATTCCTGTGGATCAACTAGTTACTGTAGCTAAAAGTTTGGATTTGGGTACTGCTATAGTTTCCATAGAAAGGGATAAAGGATTATTTGGAGGAGAAAAGGGAACTTATACCTTCAAGTTTGAAAATGGTGCTGAAGTTCAACTCGATAGTAAGACCGGGGAAGTACTAAAATCAAAGGAAGGTAAAAAGCAAGATGAAGAAATCATGAAGCTATTATCCATGACTGGTATATCTTTAGAAGATGCACTCAAGGCGGTTATGGAAATATTCCAAGAAAATAAGTTGGAATCTGCAGAATTACGTGCGGATGAGATAGGTAACCCCATGTATGTAATTGTATTTGAAGATTTGACAGTTGAAGTTGATGCAACATCTGGTGAAATTATAAATCCTCCAGTAGAAATCCCATCCGTGCCTGAAAATGAACAAATGCCTGAGCAAATAGAAGAAACACCAGAGGAAACACCTATTGACGAAAATGAATTAATTTTCCCAGAAAATCCAGGAAATTTCTAGGACTTACTTAATATGCCCCCCATGTCCTTAACGGGGGGTATATTATTTATTTTATAATATTTTTGAAAACAACCACATAGCCAAAGCTGCAGCAGGTGCCATGGTCAAATTGTCATTTAGCCATTTTCCCAATCCTTCAACGATGGTTGCTACAATTGCTCCTAGTAAAAGATTAAGATAACTTATTGGCATGTTGATTAAATTCATATAGACAGCACCAGATGCAAATGCTATAGCAAAACATGCTAGACTTCCTTCTATAGATTTTCCTTCTAACCATTTATGTTTACCCCAACGTTCTCCAACTAATACTGCCCAAGAATCACCTAATGCAAGCATTACGATAGAGATCAAAGAATATGGAATAGGGAAAAGGCCTGCAATTGCACTGCCCATAAGGAAATAACTTGTTCCAGAAACCTTATATGCCTCATCACTTTTACCGACGGGTTTAAATAGTTTTTTTAGAAACTCATTGATGCGTTTAGAATATCTTCTAATTAATTCAAGAAAAAAAGCAATTAATCCTGAAATTACAATGATATATCTAAACACTACAGGACCCCACAAAGGGTAAGCTAATCCTGGATACAATAAACCAAGATAACGCCATAATTTTCTCTTGACAAAATTATCTTTCAAAGGTTCTTTGATTTCCATAAAACTATTTTTTAAATTATTCCAACCCTTAATAAACAGCCATGAAACTAGAAGAAGGGTCATAACCGCGCCTAGTAAATCGATCGTACCCCGTAAGTAACCTATCAATATTACGAAAGGCCACAAAAGGGAAATTATAAACATTATTCCTTTCTTAAAGGTAAGCCACAATGTTCCTGCGAGTATTCCAAAGGCGGCTGATTCTAATGGAAACATCACAACAAAAGAGCCTACTGCTGCAGCTACTCCTACTCCACCTTTACCTTTTAACCAGATAGGATAAGAATGACCAATAATAGCAATTAATACAAATAGTGGCCACCAACTTTTACTAATCCCAAACATATAAGCAATAAAAATTGCTAAAATTCCTTTAGTAGAGTCTCCTAAAAAAGATAGAATACCTGCAATAGGTCCACCTTCTTTCCATGCGTTAGTGGAACCGACATTTTTTGTCCCTACTTTTCTTAAATCCTTACCAGAAAAAAGTTTTGTAAATAAATAACTCCACGGAATGGAACCTAAAAAGTAACACAGAACTAGGGTGATGAAAAAAATCATAATCATTCCCCCTTAATTTTATTGTCACTTTAATTATATATCTTTTAACCTTCTTAAATTGTATGAAAAAACTTTGTTTTTTAGTTTATTTTAATTTAAATTCCGTAAATGAAGTGTGATTAAATACTATTAGATTTGTATATTTGTCAATTAATGGTTTAAAATATAGTAAAATATATAAAAGAAATAAATTAAAGATTAAAATTAATTGTATTTTAAATAAATATATGTAAACATATCTTTTAGCCGTAGTTAGTCGATTGTAGAAATTAAATTATAAATATATTTCTCATATTTGAATACATAAAATAATTTTTAGTGGAGGCTTTTATATGGAAGAAAAAATTGTACAAAGCTTAAAGAAAATGCTACCTATTTCTCAAATAGAGGATAAACGTAATGTGTTGTGCATTCTTCCACATCCGGATGATGGAGAAATGGGGGCAGGTGGAACTATTGCAAAATTAAAATCTTTGGGTTCAAGGATTACTTATCTAATGGTTACAGAGGGAGGAGCTGGAATTAAAGGAAAAAGCCGTGAAGAAACAGTTAAGATAAGAAAGAAGGAACAAGAAAACGCTGCAGAATTTTTGGGTATTGATAAAATTATTTGGCTAAACTATCCTGATGGTGGGAGGTACGATATAAACGATGTAAGAAACGATTTAAAGAAAAATATTGAAAATATTGATCCTGATTTAATTTTAACAGTAGATCCTTTTTTACCTTATGAAACTCATCAAGATCACAAAATCTGTGGATTAGCAGCCGCACAGGCTTCATCTAGTAGTTTAGATCCTAACGCTTTAATTGCTTTTTTCTTTACCGCTTATCCTAATCAGTATGTTTCAGTGGATGATTATTGGGAGAAAAAAATTGAGGCAATTAAAATTCATAAGAGTCAAATCACCGAAGAATTTCTTTTGATTATTCAACAATATTTTGGATTAAAGGCAAACGTTTACGGTGAAAAAATAGGATGCAAATATGCTGAAAATTTTAAGGTTTTATTTCCGATAATGTTGCACTGTTTTGAGGAAGCAATGTGGATATAATTATTATAATTTGAAAGAGTTCAAAGGAGGGACAAAATGAGTACAATAGATAGCGTTTCTTATCGTAAAACTCATCCTTTCCCATATGCCCTAGGAATGTTAGGAATCACAATTCCCGCGCAGATGATAGGTGCATATTTAGTGTTTTTTTATAATGATGTCTTAGGTGTTCCATTAACGATGATATCTTTAGTTACACTTTTTGCTACTATTTGGGATGCGATAAACGATCCTCTCTTTGGATATCTTTCTGACCGTACACGTACCAAAATCGGTAGGCGTAAGCCTTGGATGTTAATATGTATACCGTTATATTGTATATCCTATATTCTTCTATTTTCACCCCCATTGTCAGTTCAAAAAGGGTATTTACTGGTTGTATATTTTGCCATTTTTTCTATGTTAACTGAAACATTAACAACTATTGCTTCGGTTAATTATCATTCGCTATTTCCAGAACTTTTTATAGATAGTAGAATAAGGACAAGATCTAATGCTCTAAGGCAAGCTTTTCAACTTGTTGGTTTAATAGTAGGAGTAACATTAGCGCCCATATTAATTGAAAAATATGGATATTCCATAACAGCAACTTTTATGATCTTGGTAGGTATGTTTTTTTATCTTATTGCAGCTTTCAGTGTTCATGAAAGACCAGAATATATAGAAAGTGAAGTTCCAAAATTAAAAGATTCTTTAAAGGCTGTGATTACAAACAAAAATTTTTGGACGGTAAGTTTAACTAACTTTTTTTATCAAGCTTCGCTTGCTTTGTTACTGTTGAGTATCCCTTATTTTATCAAGTATACCTTAGGATTAAGCGAGGCTAATGCAGCTTATTTAACCGGAGCTGTATTCATAACAGCGATTCCAGCGATGTATTTGTGGGTTAAAGTAATAGATTGGTTTGGAGCTATGACTGCATGGAGATCTTCTTTGATATTTTTAGGAATAGCAGTTATACCTACCTTCTTTGTTGATACTTTAGTCTCATCTATGATCGCAGGTGCGTTTATAGGTATTGGAATCGCAGGAGTTACTGCAAACATCGATTTGATATATGCAAAAGTAATAGATGCGGATGCGGAAATTTCAAATCTTAGACGTGAAGGTATATATTTTAGTGGTTTTCAATTTATTATACATTTTTCGGGATTAGCAAAGAGTTTAGTTCTATTATTAGTTACACTAATTTTCGGCTTTGTTGATGGTAATAATCCGGGCGAACATCCTGATTTAGCCGCACGGTTTATGATGTCAGTTTTTCCTGCTATATTGATGGCAGTTTCTTTCATTCTTTCTTTTTTCGTAAAGTTTAAAGATGAAAAGAATCCTAATAAGTCGGAGGGATAAAAAATAACTAAACTACTTGAATTAAGGTGGGTTTTATATGGAAATTATGAACTTTATTTTTAAACATCCTCAAATAAAGGAAGATTATCTGTTTCGGGATAAAATAATTAATAAATTAATTAATAATAAAGAGAAAAAAATAATTTTTTTAAGAGCTCCGTTTGGTTATGGTAAGACAATTGCCTTAAGTATGTTTTATGAAGAAATACACGATAAAAAATTATGGATTAACTGTCCTTCATATTTATTTGAATTTGATGATTTTTTGAATCATCTTATTTTTGGTTTAAGCAACGTATACGAATTTGAGTTTTCAAAAAACAAAAATATTTATCTCTATTTTAACGAAGAAGAAAAGATTGTTGAACTGGTGAATGAACTGTCTAAAGTAGAAGAAGATATCTATATTTTCGTTGATTCGCTCGAAAATATGGCTTTAGCTGAAAATTATAAAAGTTTGTTTAATATTTTAATAAATTTTTCTAATAAAAATGTTCATTATGTTTTTTCATCTAGAGAAGACTTTCCTATTTCTGTAGTTAAGCTTGAAATGAGTGATGATTATTATGAAATTAAAGAAAAAGAATTAAGGTTTTCCTTAGAAGAATTCAAAGAGTATCTCAATCAAAGAAAAATAGAGATAGATGAAGAAAAAATTTTAGAGTTGTATGAACTTAGTAACGGCTGGCCCGGTTTTATAAACGTTATTATTACATATATCACAGATAATCAAGATATAAATGGTAATTATATTAGTTCGGTAACTAATATAAGTGAATATCTAGAAGCTATAATAAAAAATCTTTCTAAAGATTTAAAAGAATTTTTATTCTTTATAAGTTTATTAAACCAAATCACCCTACATGTTTGTAAAGAGTACTTTAGTTACATGGGAGAGTATAAAATTCATCAATGCTTTGAAAGGCTTTTGGATTTAAATATTATAGAAAAGTTAGATGAAGAAAATTTTTACATGCACGATATTTTTAAACAAGAAATATCAAAAAAAGTTCCTGAAGATTTAAAGAAAAAAATATACAACGAACTATTTGAGATCTATAAAAAATCTGAAAACTATAAGGAACAATTTTATTGTCTAATACAATTAGGAGATATTGAAAAAATTATTGATTTTTTTCTTATACATTCACAAATCTTAGTCAGAGATTTTTCCTCAGTAGAAAAATGGCTACATTCTATTCCTCAATCTTTCTATGAAAATGATTACACACTGTATTTTTATAGAGGTATCATTAAGGAAAAGTACTCTAAGTTTGATGAAGCTCTCGAGGATTATATAATTGTAAGAAATAATATAGAAAAATTAAAAGATACAAAACTTTCTGTATTTGAGGTAGAAATTCAGATAATTGGTATTTATTGGCATAAAGAAGAGTATGAAAAAGTTGTTGGATTAGGATTAGAATTATTCAAAAAGATCCCCGATGACGATTATAATGATTTGATATCATTATATAACCTGTTAGGCACCAGTTTGGCTTATTTGTCAAGGATTGAAGAAGGTGAAGAATATCTAAATCGAGCTTTGTTCTTCTGTGAAAAAAACAAAATAAACGAAATGAAACCATGGATATTAAACAATTTAGCTTACAACATTTATATGATAAAAGGAGAGTTAAAAAAGGCACAAAACTACTATCTTGAAGCCTTGGAAATGTTTAAAAATTTGGGCGATGATTATGGTAAAGCACTATTATATGCTAATCTCACAGATTTTTATCTGCTAATTAACAATGCTTCTAAAGCCCAAGAGATGCTAGATTTTTTTAGAGATATTTATATAAGAACACAGAATATTGCTTATTTACCAATATTAAATATTTTACAGGCCCGGATAGATCTCATCAAAGGTAGTTTGAAAGAAGCTGATAATTGTTTAAAGACCGCAGAAAAATTTTATGCTCGTTCAAAATTCTTGAGCGCTAACTTTTTTTCAGTTAAAGCAGAATATCTTTTTAAAATTGGGAGAAACGAAGAGGCTTTATTAATGATTGATAAAGCAATAAAGATTGGAAGCACTTTTTTTAACCGGTACCAAATATTGGATGTTGAATTGCAAAAGGTAAAAATGTTGATATATGCTAAACAATTTGAAAGTGCTCTTCCTATTATAGAAAATGCCATTAAAGTTGCTAGCGAAGGTGGTACTAAACTAATATTGGTTGAAGCATTGTATTACAAGATTGCCTTAAGTTATTTTATAAAAGTGCTTACTTCAAAAGAAGATCAAAGAACCTTCTTAACTCTTTTAGAAGCGAATGACTTTCATTTTATTTTTGAAAAAACTCCTTATATTTCAAAATATGTTTGTGAGATACTGGGTGACAAACTAGATTTGACTGATATCTACATTGATACTCAAATAATAACCTTTTCGGATGACTCATTCACATTATTACACGGAGAGAAAGAATCTTCTTATTATCCCAAAATCCATCTTTTTAATGAATTTAGATTGATTTCAGGTGAAAATATGTTAACAATGAAAAATATTAAAAATAAAAAAGCCCTTGATTTATTTAAATTTTTAGCTTTGAATTATGATAAGTGGATAAGCCAAGACGTAATAGTAGAATACTTTTGGAGAGAACTTCCTTTTGATAGTGCGCGCCAGAATTTATATGTTGCACTTCATGATATTAGAAAGAGACTTAAAGATATTGGATTGAAAGAAGAATACATTTTGTCTAGCAGCAAAAATTATAAGTTTAATACCGATAAACCTTATTATCTAGATTATGAGGATTTTTTTATCAACTACAAAGAAGCAACGAAATTGTTTAATAATAAACTATATTCAAAAGCCAAAGATAACTTTACGATAGCTAAAAAAATCTATGGAAATGGACTTTTACCTTCGAATATTTATGATGACTGGGCAATACCAAAAATAAATCATGCTGAAAAAACTTATTTGCAAATATTATCAAAACTATATTTAATAGAAAAAGATATTAGCAATGAAAAAGCAAAATCAATATTAGAAGAGTATCTTAACATCGATCCTTATTCTTATGAAATGAACACAGAATACTTAAAACTCTTACTTAAACAAAGGGAAGTCAAAAGGGCTATGGATTATTACAACTATATAAAAGAACTATTTGCTAGTGAGTTAGGAGAAGAATTTTCTTCAAAAGAGGTGTCTAATTTTATAAAAGAGATTCAATTTTCTTAAAAATAATAACTTCTTCCCTATTTCTGTTTTAGATTTTTTTTAGATCCCTTTTTTATAATTCTAATAACTTCAAAGAAAAGGGAGGAAGTTATTATGAAAAACAGGGTTAAGTATATTGCGTTATTGTTAGTTTCGGTTGTGTTAATTTTGAGTGCTTGTACACCATTTGATTTTGGTGGTTTATTTGGAGGTAAAACTGCGACAGTTGGAGGAACCGTTACAGACGCAATTACAGTGGAAGCCTTGTCTGGAGTAACTGTTAAATCAGGTAACATTTCAGGAACAACAGATTCAGAAGGTAAATACGTATTGTACAAGGTTCCCATCTCTAATACTTCTATTAGCGCATCAAAGTCTGGTTATATGACTAATACACAATCTTTGTCTTTGGTTGCAGACAAACAAAAGACTGTTAATTTTTCCCTTTCACCAGAACTGGCTCAAGATGAAGAATTGAGGATCGTTCTAACTTGGGGTGCAAGCCCAAGAGATTTAGATAGTCATTTACTTGTTCCAGCGGACGCAAGTCATCTTAATGGTTATGAGGTTTATTATGTGACTAAAGGTCACGATGATTCCGACGAATATCCATATGCATTTTTAGATGTTGATGATACCTCTAGTTACGGTCCAGAAACAATAACTGTTTTCCAAACCCTTAACCATACCTATAAATATTTTGTACATAACTTTAGTGGAGAAGCAGGAATAACTACCTCCAATGCAATAGTGCAAATATACGATAGAAACGGCTTACGCAAAACATACAATGTTCCTACCAGCGGCAATGGTCGTTATTGGTACGTTTTCGATATTGACGCAAGTGGAGGAATAATGGATAGAAACGTAATACAAGAAGTGGCACCAAAATTAGAACCAACATTATAAAAAGCTAAAAAAGTAAAAAATAACCCGCTGACTAAAAACGCCCGAAAAGGGCGTTTTTAGCTTTTAAATAGCTTTAAGAAAGTTGAGAAAAATCTACATATATGGATTTATTTATCTTTATTTTTCTTAAATATGAGAATTTTAAGAAAAATAAAGTTTTGTTTTTTGTTGATTTTGTTTTAAAATTTAGTATAATAAATTCAATCTTAGAATGAATTAATAATTAAATACAGGAGGAGATATGCGTATGAGAAATAATTCGGTAAGAAGTAGGATTATTAGAATCATTTTAATTGTGTTTGTATTATTTGGAATTACTGTAATATTTAATATCAATTCACTTAACGATTCTAATGTAGGTTTAAAATCATATGAAAGTTTAACGGACGAAGTTGCAAGCATTTCTGAAATTGAGGTAAATTTCTTTGAGTCAGTACTGAATTATAAGGATTATCTCGTAGAAGGTATAGAAAAACATGAAAATTCTTTTAAAAACAATTTGTCAAATATTAAAGACCAGATAAATAGGCTTTTAGCCACTACCCAAAATAATTTAAATCTACTTGATTTAAATGAACTTCTTATTTCTTACGAACAAAATTTTGAACAACTTGTTGTATTAAATTCTGATTTTATTAGTTGCTCAAATGAATTCTACACATTGTCTGAATTACTTGTCCAAGAGTTGCACGAATTTGATACTGTTACCATGCATTTAGCTTTTTATGCTTTTTCTGAAAATCCTGTTGATGTTGTAACCAATATTAAAGATATAGTTGCAGAATATATCTCTTCAAAATCAATGTCTGCTAAAAATAATGTTATAAATTTGTTTTCATCGCTTAAAAATAATCTATCATTGGTTGGTCCAAGCTTGACCAAAGATGAGCACAAAACTGCTTTTTTGCAGGTTTCAGAACTTACAAATGAGCTAGAAGAGAAATTTATTCAAATAGTCGAATTAGTTGAAACTCAAGAGAATTTAATCCAAGAAATGGAACAATTAAGGGTAGAAATACTAAACCTATTAGAAGACCAAAGGGCTCAATTAAAAGAACAACAAGATACTTTAGGGCCTCAACTAATAGAAAAGAACAACAACTCTATCCTACTAACAATAATATTAACAGTAATAGCCTTTGTAGTAGCAATAATAATGGTCATATATCTAATACGCAGTATAACCAAACCATTACTTGAACTAAGAAACAAGATAAACCAATTCAAAGAAGGAGACTTAACAGTAGACTTTCAAGTAAAAAGCAAAGATGAAATAGGACAAATGGCGTTAGCTCTATCAGAGATGAGTAAAGAACTAAGAAATTCAATGGGATCGATAAGACAAGCTTCAGACAAAGTACAAGAATCCTCAGTCAACCTAACCAAGACCTCCCAAGAAAGCAGAGAAAATTCAGAAGAACTAAAAAGACAAATGGATACGATACAGACATATGCAGAAGAGACAGCAGGAAATGTAGAAGAAGTAACAGTAGGAGTAGACGAAGTAGCAAGAGCGGCGCAAGGAGTATCGCGAGATGCCCAAAGATTAAGTGAAGAAGCAGAAAACACAAACAAAGCAGCCCAAGAAGGAAGTCAAACAATACTAAGTATAAGTGAAATAGTAAAAGAAGCGGTAGAAAGGACAAAAGAAAGCCAAGAAGAAGTAACCCAACTAGCGACGAACGCAAAAGATGTACAAAGCATAGTAGAAACGATAAACTCGATAACGGAACAAACAAATCTACTAGCCTTAAATGCAGCGATAGAAGCGGCAAGGGCAGGAGAAGCGGGAAGAGGATTTGCAGTAGTAGCAGATGAAATAAGAAAGTTAGCCGAAGAGTCAAGAAACGCGACAGACGAAATAAGTCAAATACTAACAAACATAACGCAAGGAACAAAGAAAGTAAACGACTCAACAAACAAAGTAGTAGAAACGATAGAAGAAGTGAACAAAAAAATGGACAATGTACTAGAGAGTTTCAATAACATAAGAGAAAGAATAGAAAAGATGAATCAAGGGATAGAAAACATGACAGCAAGTGCAGAAGAACAAAGTGCGAGTGCCCAAGAGATGAGTTCAGCGATAGAAAGGGTAGCAAGGGCGGTATCAGAGATAAGTGAACAATTAGAAAATTCAAGAAAGGTAATAGACAGACAACTAAATCAATCAGTAGAGATAAACGAAAGTGCAAAAGAGTTGAATGAATTATCTTCTGAACTAGAGGCTTTAGTTAAGAGATTTAAAATATAAATAATCTTGAAAATGGTAGTTATTTAGTAATATTCAAAACTAAAAAGCTGCGATCAAGTAAAATCATTATAAATAAGGTTTGTATTTGTGATAATTTTAGATTATAATAGATTAATAATTCGAGCGTAGAATGAATTAATTAAAAGGGGTGTAAAAATGTCGATAAAAATATCATTTATAGGAGCAGGAAGTGTAAGGTATACAGTAAAACTTGTTGGAGATTTAGCAAAAACGAAAGAACTTAATGACAGTTTAGTATCGCTTATGGATATAGATGAAGAAAGGTTAGAAGCAGTATATAACCTATGTAAAAGGTACAACGAAGAAATAGGGGGAAATTTGAAATTTGAAAAAACTTTAAATAGAGAAGAGTCGCTTAAAGACGCTGATTTTGTAATAAATACAGCGTTATATAGAGCACCAGGACACGAAGATGGTTATGTCAGTTATGAAATTATGAGAGATGTAGCAGAAAAGTATGGTTACTACAGAGGAATAGACAGCCAAGAGTTCAATATGGTATCAGATTATTATACTTTCACTAATTATAACCATTTAAAAATGTCACTTGACATAGCAAGGTCTGTAGAGAGAATATGTCCGGATGCCTGGCTTATACAAACAGCTAATCCAGTTTTTGAAATAACTCAATTAATAAAAAGACTAACAAACGTTAAAGTAATTGGATTTTGTCATGGAGTAGAAGGTTTCTTTGAGGTTTTAAATGCGTTAGGAATAGAAGAAAAAGACACAGATTGGCAAATTGCTGGAGTTAACCATGGGATTTGGTTGAATAGATTTTTATACAAAGGTGAAAATGCTTATCCTTTGTTAGATGAGTGGATAGAAAAAGAGTCAAAAAATTGGGAACCAAAAAGCCCTTGGGATACACACTTATGTCCAGCTGTTATTGACATGTACCGATTTTATGGAAGGTTGCCTATTGGAGATACAACGCGTAATGGTTCTTGGAAATATCATCACAGTTTAGAAGCTAAAAAACGGTGGCATGGCAAATTTGGAGGGATAGACAATGAAATAGAGCGTCCAAAGTTTTACGAAGAATTAAGACAAATAAAAAGGATGATTATAGAGGTTTCAAAAGATCCCAAGATAAAAATAACAGAAAATTGGCCAGAAGAATTTCCAAAAGAAAAATTAAGCGGAGAACAACAAATACCTTTTATAAATGCTTTAACTAATAATATTGAAGTGAGATTATTTTTAAATGTTTTGAACAACGGAACAATACGAGAAATTCCTGATGATATAGTTGTTGAAGTTCCCGTTAAGGTTAATAAAAATGGAATATTTCCTGAAAAGATAGAGCCGGACCTACCAGAAAAAATTAAGAAATACTATCTAACCCCTCGTATAATGAGAATGGAAATGGCGTTGGATGCTTTTATTACTGGAAATAGGAAGATTCTGGAAGAGGTTTTGGTGAGAGATCCAAGGACTAAAAATTATGATGATATACCAAAGTTGTGGGATGAGATATTTAACTTACCTTTTAATAAAGAAATGAAGGAACATTATAATAAATAAGTTATTGGTTAATTTCGAATAAATTTTTAGCTTATATAAAAATGAAGATCGGGGTGTATATAATGATTATAAATTATGCACATAGAGGAGCAAGTGCATATGCACCAGAAAATACATTTGCCTCTTTTTATCTTGCAATTGAAATGAATGCTGACGGAATTGAAACAGATGTGCAAAAAACTCGAGATCATGTCCTTGTGCTTTTCCATGATGAAAAATTAAACAGGATAACAGGGCAGAGTGGCAGTATTTCAGATTTTACATATTCAGAACTTCTTGATTTTGATTTTGGCAGCTATAAAGGGAATAAATACAAAAATGAGAGAATAGTAACTTTATATGATATGTTGAAATATTTAGGAGGAAAAGACTTAAAATTCATAATAGAAATAAAAGTAGAAGATATTGAAGAAGATGTTTTGAAAATTATATATAAATTCAATTGTGACTCAAAAGTTACAATAACTTCTTTTAACTTATGTTCATTAAAAAAAATAAGGGATTTAGATTCAACAATCGAGATAGGATTTTTAACAGATGGAATCAAAGAAAGTACTTTAAGATCTCTCGAGAATTGGAATATTAAGCAAATATGCCCAAATATAGAATTCATTGATTATCAAAAAGTTCGGTATGCAAAAAAATTAGGATATTCTGTTAGATGTTGGGGAGTTAAAACCATCGAATTAATGCATAAGGCTTTACAATGTGGAATAGATGGTATGACTGTAGATTTTCCAGACAAATTAGCAGAAGTTTTAAAAAAATAACATATATAAATCTGTTCCCGCGGTCAGTTTTGGATCTAAATAGTTTAATGGTATATGGCTTCTTTCCCTTTTGATACAAGTATTAACAAGTTAAGAAAATTAGTAATCAATATTTTAAATTTAACTGGGTTCAAGGGTGGAGCTATTCACTCTCGGTAGAAATACCAAGAGTGTTAGAAAGTTAAAGCTAAAACAACTATTTTTTAAAGATTTTAAGATTTCTACAATTACTAAAAAACTGCACTACCAAAGGAGGAATTTGAATTGGCATTTTTAGATGAGAATTATCTGTTACAAAATAAGACTTCAAAACTACTTTATGAATCAGTAAAAGATCTTCCAATTTTGGATGCACACAATCACGGAGATGTTAAAGAGATTGTTGAGAATAAAGGTTGGACAGACATATGGCAGGTTGAGGCAGCAACAGATCATTACGTTTGGGAACTTATGAGAAAAAGAGGTGTCCCAGAAGAAAAAATAACTGGTAGCGCTTCGAACAAAGAAAAATGGTTGGCCTTAGCGGAAGTCTTTCCAAATTTTGTTGGAAATCCAACCTACGAATGGATTCACCTCGATTTAAAGAGAAGATTTCATGTTGACGATGTTATTTCAAAGTATACTGCGGAAAAAATATGGCAAGATACCTCAATAGCTTTAAAACAACAAAACATGAAACCTCAAGAATTACTCAGGAGCATGAACGTTGAAATAATGTGTACCACAAACGACATAACAGATGATTTATATTACCACCAAAAAGCAAAAGAAGAGATTGAAGGAATTAGAATACTACCCACCTGGCGACCTGATAAGGCTATGAATATAGAGAAAAAAGGCTGGAGAGAGTTCATCATTGATTTAGGAGAAGTAACAAACGAAAATGTAAGCACTTTTGAGGGATTTTTGAACTCTTTATATAAAAGTCATAAAAAATTTCAAGAATTAGGTGGAGTAGCAAGTGATCATGGAATATACCAACCAATTTCTTATTTTGTAGAAAAAGAAAAGGTAAAAAATATTTACAAAAAAGCGATGGAGTCAAGAGAATTATCTGTTGAAGAGATCTGTGATTTTAAAGCCTATCTTTTCAATGAATTTGGAAGAATGAATTCTGAAAGTGATTGGGTTATGCAGCTCCATATAGGAGCAGTGAGAGATTACCGTGACAAATTATACAATAGATTAGGTCCGGATTCTGGAGGAGACGTTTCTACAAATATTATTAATTTAGCAGAAGGACTAAAATACTTTTTAAATGAATTTGATGAAAAATTAAAAATAGTTCTTTATTGTTTAGATCCTTCTTTATATCCTACTGCAGCTACCTTAGCGCGTGCCTTTCCAAATATAAGTCTAGGAGCTCCATGGTGGTTTAATGACAGTCCCTTTGGAATGGAAATGTACTTGAAATATATAGCGACAGTTGATCTTTTGGGTAACATGGCAGGAATGGTTACAGATTCACGAAAACTAATGTCATATGGTTCAAGGACAGAAATGTTCAGAAGGGTACTTTCTAATGTTATAGGAGAAATGGTAGAGAAAGGCCAAATACCGATGAAAGAAGCCCTTGATTTAGTGAGAAATATTTGTTATTATAGACCAAAAGAATTATTTTTTGATTAAGTAGTGGAAAAACTCGGATTTAGTCAATCTAACTGTGGGTATTTTAATATCTGATCATACGAATTAAAAGATAAAAAAGTTCTTCTATAAAAGAACAAAATAGCGATTTGGAGGTTACACAAAATGAAAAAAGCATCTTTATCTTCTTTAAAAGAAAACAATGCAGCATTAATTTTTGAGTGTTTAAGAAACAATGGTCCAATGACACGTGCCAATATAGCAAGGCAAACAAATCTAATGCCCTCTACAGTAAGTTATATTACCAATTTTTTAATTCAGAAAAAGGTTATAAAAGAAATTGGTAGTGAAGAGGTAGAAAGGGTTGGTAAAAAAGGTGTTTTGTTGGATGTGAATTACGATGATTTCCTTTTTATTGGCTACGATGTAGGGACAGCGTATTCAAGAGCGATAGTGTCTGATGGGAAAGGAGATCTTTATTATTCAAAGAAATTTCGAACAAAAACAGGTGATGAATTATTACAACAGATATTTGACAACATAAAAATAATAACAGATAAATACGATGTAATCGGAATGGGAATGGCTTTTCCAGGGTTTGTTGACTACGAAAGAGGTGTAGTAATAAGAGCTCACAACTTAGGGATAAAAAATTTAGAGATAAAAAAGATTCTAAAGAAAGAGTTCAATTTAACTGCCTATATTGATCATAATACGATAATGATGGCAAGGGATTTATTGATCAATAATTCTTCAAAGGAAAAAGATTTTGTTGTAGTGAACATTGGTCCAGGTATTGGTGTTGGGATAGTAAGTAATGAAAAGATTATACGTGGCTATAAGAATGCTGCGGGTGAATTAGGGCATGTTACAGTTAATCCCGAAGGAAGAATGTGCAACTGTGGGAAAAAAGGTTGTTTAGAAACAGAAAGTTCTAGTAAAGGAATTGTAAGAAACTATGCAGAATTGTCCGGTAAAAACTTTGAATGTGAAGAAGAGTGTGAATCATCAGTTATTTATCAGCTAGCTAAAAAAGGAGATCAAAATGCAATCAAGGCCTTTGAAAGAGCGGGTCACTATCTAGGTATTGGCATTTCAACCGTTGTAAATATATTAAACCCCGAAAAAGTTTACATAGCAGGAGGAGTTGCATACGGTTGGGAATTTTTGAAAGACGCTGCTGAGAAAAGTTACAACGAGAATATATTCTATGCAAATAATGAAACTAAAATCGAAGTTTCACCAATAGGAGACTATATAACAGCTTTAGGAGCTGCTACTTTTGCTTTTGAAAAATACATAAAAGAAGAGATTATTGCTTAAATTTCTAATTGAGAAGTTTAGAAATTATAATTTTCAAAAAAACATTTTTTTGAATTTAAAAGGGTAACAGGGCGTAGCCCTCTCCCCTTTCCTAGCTACCAGTACCAAAAAGTTTAAGTAGATAATTATTGTTTTTGAATTTAAAAGGGTAACAGGGCGCAGCCCTCTCCCCTTTCTTAGCCACAAGTACCAAAAAAAAAGATTTTAGAATTTCTAAAGTAAGTAATGTGAATTTAGAGGAGGTTATACGATGTTCCTAAAATTACCTGAACAAGGAATTTCATTAGGACTCGGCGATAGAGTGGGTTTAGCAACGCCAGGTCATATAAAGGTTGCCAAACAATATAATTTCTTTCCCGTTTTTGCACAGCAAAGTATTAGAGAATTGAATTTCACAGGAAGAACTTTTCAAGATGTAAAAAAGGACGTAGAAATTGCTGCAATTAAAGAAAATTATGAGGACAAAAGCGGTTTTGATGGCGACCATCTAAAAACGGATGAAGAGATACAAGTTGCAATAGATTCCGGAATTACAATGTTAACTTTAGATTGTTCAGAATATATGGATGTTGAATCAAAGATTAAAGAAAAGGTTTATAAACAATTTTATGGTAAAACTTTCCAAGTGAAAGATCTAGCTTTGGTGTATACTCAAGAAGAACTTGAGAAGATTTTATCTATCTATTCAGGGGTAATTGAAAGAATAATTAATATATGGAATAACTTTCCAAAAGTAAAAAACAAAGATGTATCTTTTGAGGTTTCTATAGATGAAACAAATATTCCAACAGATGAAAAAACACATTTTTTGTTATCAAAGTATCTATATGATGAAGGAATTACAATTGATACACTAGCTCCAAGATTTCCAGGTGAATTTCAGAAGGGTATCGACTATATTGGAAATATAGAAGAATTTAAAAGTTCACTAATAAAACATTATAAGATAGCAAGTTACTTTGGATATAGGCTTTCGATACATTCTGGAAGTGATAAATTTGCTATATATCCTTACATAAACCAAGTTACTCAAGGAAACTATCATCTTAAAACTTCTGGAACTAGTTACTTACAAGCACTTAAGATAGTTGCTCAAAAAGCGCCAGATTTTTTCTTAGAAATATGGAAAACCTGCCTTGATAAAAGAAAAGAAATGGATAAATACTATCATCTTTCGTGTGATCCCTTTTCTGTTCCCAAAGATTTAAAACCCTTAGAATATTTAAAAAATCCTAATGCAAGGCAAACCTTACATGTTTCTTATATGTTTGTACTGAATCCAAACTACGATTTTAGAAACAGATTCTTTGAAATATTGACCAAATATGAAAGTGAGTACCATATGGAAGTTGCAGAACATATTGAAAGACATGTTAGGGAACTTGGAATTCCTGAGAGAGGTAGATAAAATGTATGAAAAACTTAAAGGCGAGATTTTAAAGAATATTCAAGTACCTAATTTTCAAAAACATCTTAAGATCTCGCTAATAGACTTTGGAGCTGTTGGTGACGGCAACTATGATAACACAGAAATTTTTAAAAAAGCTATAGATCATTGTTATAAAGTAGGAGGAGGTATTATAGAAGTACCTGAAGGCGTTTTTCTTACGGGCCCTATACATTTAAGAGATAATATAAATTTGTTTTTGAGGAAAAATGCAACTATAAGATTTATAGATGATCCTAAAAAATATTTACCGGTAGTTTTTACCCGATGGGAAGGAGTTGAATGTTACAACTATTCTCCATTTATTTATTCATATGGTGTAAATAATATTGCCATTAGTGGAGAAGGAACTTTAGATGGTAATTGTAATAACAAAAATTGGTGGTATTGGTGTGGAAAAGAGGAGTTTGGTTGGGATTCAGGTTTTCCTAATCAAAATGAAGATAGACAAAGACTTTTCAAAATGGCTGAAGAAGGGATTTCTGTTGAAGAAAGGGTGTTTGGACTCGGTTCTTATTTAAGGCCTAGCTTTATTCAATTTTATAACAGTGAAAATATTCTTGTTGAAGGAATTAAGATAATAAATTCACCTATGTGGTGCATTCATCCGGTCTTGTCAAAGAATATTGTTATAAAAGGAGTTACAATCGAAAGTTTGGGACCAAATAATGATGGTATAGACATTGAATCGTGTGAGAACGTTTTAATTGAAGATTCTTTTTTAAATAATGGAGATGATTGCATAGTTATCAAATCTGGTCGGAATGCTGATGGAAGGCGTATAGGTGTTCCAACGAAGAATGTTTTAGTTAGAAATTGTTCGATGAGAGATGGGCATGGAGGGTTAGTTATTGGTAGCGAAATTAGCGGAGGGGCAAAAGATATCATTATTGAAGATAGTTTAATGGATAGTCCGCACTTAGATGAAGCTATAAGATTTAAAACCAATAGTTTAAGAGGAGGAAATATAGAAAACATTTATGCAAAAAATATAATTATCAAACAAATAAAGAATTCAGTCCTAATAATAGACTACTACTATGAAGAAGGTGACGTTGGAAAATTTGTTCCTTCTATAAAAAATATACGTTTAGAAAATGTTGTTTCTATGAAAAGCAGTTATGGAATATGGATAAAGGCGTATGAAAGGTCTCCTGTTGAACAGCTTTATTTAAAGAACTGTGATTTTCTAAATATTAGTTTTGGAAATTACATGGAAAATGTTAAGGAAATTGATGTAGTTAATCTTTCAATTGAAAGCAAAAAATTGGATATGAGAGTAAAAAATATTGAAATATTCAACTTTTACTAATTAGATAAAATCATTATTTGACATTTATTTTCTAAAAAGATTAGAGTATTTATTTTTTATTTATTTATAAGATTTTTCATAAAATTTAAAGATATTTAGGCTTATTTTTTATTAACTTTCCCTAATCACCCATAATCAAACTTGAAAAAAATTTAAATGCTAGGTATAATTTTGGTGAATCGTTAAAAATGAGAAAGTTATTTTCATAAAATGAAATAATTTTTTTTATCTTTTAAAAATTCATACTTCGAATGAATTAATTATAGAGGTGGGACATTATGGACAAAAAAGTAAAATGGAGGTGTGGCATTTATGGGTAAAAAAGTAAAACTAGTAGCCTTTTTAGTGTGTTTGTTTTTAACCGTTGTAACAATTTTTGGGAGCAACCCCTGTCCACCCGATTATCTACGTGTGCCTGCGTTAGGGGTGGATGAAAGCAGTATTTTGTTGCTGTGGGAAAAGCCTGAAATTTATGACGATATTGTCGATTACAACGTGTATGTGAATGGTAAATTTGTAGGTAGTGCAAAAGAAAGCTTCAAGATGAATTCGTCGTATACTTATGCATTTATGAAAGCATTTTATGAAAAAAACGTTGATGGTTTTCATCCAGATATTGATATTCATCACATCAAGATAACAAATTTGCAACCAGATACAACATATAGGATTTTTGTGAGATCAGTATCTAGTGAAGGCAAAGAATCAGAAAACAGTCCTGAAATCGAAGTTAGAACATCTCCGTCTCCTGTTATATTGAATGTGATTGATTACGGTGCAGTTGATACAGGAAGAATTACCGATTATACTTTTGGAGATAACAATGAAAAAATTATAAAAAATACTAAAGCAATTCAGCAAGCCATAGACGATTGTCCAAAAGGAGGAAAAGTAGTCATTCCTACGGGCATATATACGACAGGAGCAATTTGGCTAAAAAGCGATATTACATTAGAAATTCAAGAAGGTGCAACATTAGTTGGTTCCCCAAATGCCGATCATTATCCTTTTAACCATCTTTTATATGATTATTCTACTGATACCAGAAGATGGGCGCTTATAAACGCGTATTCTAAAGATGGCAAAGAGCTTAAAAATGTAAGAATTGTTGGAAAAGGTACAATAGATGGCAATGGTTGGAAATATTGTACTGCTGATGGAAAATTAATATCAGAGGAAATGGTGCCTCAAAATAAAAACGAACTCGATCCGAAAGAGGATATCTATAATTTGCCAAGGTATATAGCTGGGAACAATGTTAAAGTTACTGATGGAGACTCAGCAAATAAAGAACCCTTTGGGATTTTAGCAGCTGACGCAGTAACTAAATCGAAAAACTTAGGCTACTCTGTTTCCGAAGCATATTCTACAAGACCTAGTTTGATGTTGTTTAAGGGAGTAGATGGTCTATACATAGAAGGTGTTACTTTACGGAATCCAGCTTATCATGGTGTTGTTTTTCTTGAAAGTGATAATATTACAGTTTATTCAACTATTCATCAAACTTACGATACTAACAATGGTGATGGAGTAGAATTTGGGAACTCTAAAAATGCTATTGTAGTGGCTAACTTTTTCGATACGGGCGATGATGCGGTTAATTTTGCCTCTGGAATGGGACAACCAGCTATAGATAACAATCAAAGGTCTTCCTCCAATGTATGGGTAGTGAATAATTTCATAAGAGAAGCACATGGGGGAGCAATTGCTGCAGGTAGTCACACAGGAGGATTTATAGAAAATATTTTAATAGAAGATAATGTTTTAAACTTGACCGATATGCCTTTTAGATTTAAAAGTAATTTGAGTAATGGTGGAGGAGTTAGAAATATCTATATAAGAGACAACGTTGTTGCAAACCCTGGTACAGGTTCAGGAGGTCAAGTTATAACCTTATCCACCGCATATAGTGATCCTAACCAAGTCATTAATTTTGAACCGGCTAAAAGTCCTGCAGAATTTTCAAACATCGTTATTGAAAATTTAACAGTTTCAAATACAGGCAACGCTGTTCCTTTAGAAGTTATAGCAGATTTAGACAAGGCATGGCATACACATAATAATATACACTTAAAAAACGTGGTATTTAAAGATGCAAACAAACCTATCAGTTTAAAAGGCTTAGAAGACAGTTCTTTTATAAATGTAGTTATTACGGGCATAGATGCTGAGAAAGCATGGTCTATTTCCGATTGTGACGGATTAGTTTTTCTCGGTAAAACTATTCAATCAAGTACCACAAAAAATGCCCAAAATCCTCCCACATGGGACAATCCTTCTCTAAAAGGTCATTCGAATTTAAAAGGTACAGAAATAGAGTTATTGTGGAATCCCGCTAATGATGATGTGGGTATTGAAAAATACAAGGTAATAGGATATCTTAATAGCGAAAAAATAATTGAATCTTCAACTAAAGATACGAAAATAACTATTTTTAATGTAATGCCAGGATTGGTGTATGAATTTCAAGTGATAGCGGAAGATGCAGTTGGTAATAAGGTTTATTCAAACAAAATTAAAGTTCCAACAAACAGTAAAAGGGATTTTTCACCTATACTTCCACCAAAAGAAGGGTTAGAAGTTGTTCTTGTTGAAAATAGTGTAGGATACACATGGGCTACGGTAGAATTTAATGCATCACCTGATGTCAATGTTCGCAAATATGAATGTTTAGTTGATGGGGTAAAGAAAGTGGAAATTCTTAATCCTGCCAAAGAAGGAAAAATACGGATAACAGCAACTGGTTTGAAAGCAGGGAAAGATAACAAAGTAGAAATACTGGCTTTAAACGACAATGGAACAAGACTGGCTTATGAACCAATTATTATACGTACTTGGGATGACTATGATAGAGACGCTCCTTCGTGGACAAGTAAAGAATTAACATTAGAAAAAATTGATGATAAAACATTAAAAGTGAGTTGGCCTGCTGCTATAGATAGTAACGAAATATTAGGTTATAGGGTTTATGTAAATGGCAAACCAATAAAGCAAAGTATAGACGAATTTTTGCCCACAAATGACAAGTACACAACAAGCAACACTTTTCTGATTATAACTGATTTAGACTTACTAAATGAACGTTATGAAATAAAAGTTGAAGCTGGAGATGTATGGTGGAAATCGAAGGTTGGTAAAGCTCCACACAATTGGACACTCAGTGGCCCTATAGGAATTTGGAATGAATAATTTTAAGTAGAACTTTTTGGTTCGGGGGTGAAACACCCCGAACCTCTATGAAAATGTTTTTTAGAGTTGGACATGCATCAACTAGGTTCACGAAGAATAGATCCAATTTTAATTCCTGCAATTGACGCCAGATACAGTGGAGTTAGAAGACTTTAATACAAAAGGTTATGGGAGGAAAAAGAATGAAAAGAGCATTTTTTGCAGTTGTGGGAGCCAGGAACTTTGCAGCTGATCATATAAAATTTATCAAACAATTGGAGATAGAAAATGAGGTAAGACTTGCGGGAGTAGTAATAGAAGATAAAAGAAGAAATTTTGATATTGCAAAAGAATTAAAATGTGAAGGAATAGAAGTATTTGAGTCTTTCGCTGAACTATTAGAAGAAGGACAAAAGTTTATAGATATAATAACTTTGCCAACAGCCATACATACGCACTCTGAAATGGCTATAAAAGCTATGGAAAGTGGATACAATGTTTTGCTGGAAAAACCACCTGCTCCCACTATTCAAGAATTAGACAATATCATACAAGTTGAGAAAAGAACGAAAAAATTCTGTTCTATAGGGTTTCATATGATTCATGCAAGAAGTATTAGAAAGTTAAAAGAAATAATCTTAGAAGGGAAATTGGGAGAAATAAAACAAATAAGCTGTAAAGCTTTATGGCCTAGGTATAAATCTTACTATCTTAGAAATGATTGGGCAGGGAAGACCATTTACAATGGCCATATAGTTTTAGATGGTCCAATGCATAATGCTCTAGCTCATTACTTAAATAACATGCTTTATTTACTAGGACCTTCCATGAACGAATCAATAGATTTAGAAAGTGTGAGGGCGGAGTTTTATAGAGCTCATACTTACATAGAAGCAGAGGATACATCATGTTTAGAAGCAAGAACTGTTAATGGGACAAAAGTATATTTTTATGTGACACATGCTAGCGAAGGCAAGTTGGATCCCTATATGGAAATAGAAGGTACGAAGGGAAAAGCAATTTGGGACTTTTCCGAAAATACAAGGATATTGCTGGCAAATGATGAAACTATAGAATTTGGAAAAGATGGAGTAGATCCTCATTTGGAAGTATTTCGAGTGACTGCGAGAAAGCATTTAGGTATTATAGACCAGCTATATTCTACGCCAACAAATTCTAGGCCTTTTGTGGTAGCAATAAACGGGGCGTATGATTCAGCGGAGAAGATAATACCAATTCCTGAAAAATATGTGAAGGAATTTGAAACAGAAGAAAAAGAATATAAGACTGTATTAAAAGGAATAGATGAAATAATTGAAGAAGCTTTTGAGAAGAAAGTGCTTTTTTCTGACCTGGGAGTAGAATGGTCTGTGCCTACCAAAGAAGTTAATGTAAAAAATTACATATTTTTTAATCCTTTTCTCAAAAAATAACTTCTATACAAGGAGATATTAACGTCATGAAATTATGTATTGTAGGCTCTAGTGGTCATTATCATTATGTATTGAATCCTTTAAGGGTTAACCGTTATTTAAATGTTGATATTGTTGGAATATCAGCTGGATCAAAAGGTGAACGTATTGACAAAGTATATAAAGAGGTTGTTGATTTAGGTTACAAACCAGAAATTTATGAAGATTATAGAGAAATGTTTGATAAACTAAAGCCTGATATTGCTGTTGTCAACTGTTTTTTTGGAGATTTAGCAAGTGTTTCCATAGAAGCTTTAAAAAGAGGAATAAATGTCTTTACTGAAAAGCCTGTAGCAACAACATTTGAGGATCTGGAAAAACTCAAGCAAACTTATTTTAGTAGCAAATCCGTCTTTGTGGCTATGTTTGGCATAAGGTATAAACCATGGTTTTTAACTGCTTATAACTATGTAAAAAATGGTTCTATAGGTGAAATAAGACTTTTAAATGCTCAAAAATCGTATAAACTAGGAGAAAGAGACGAGTTTTATAAGTCAAGAAAAACTTACGGAGGTACCATTCCATGGGTAGGAAGTCACGGAATTGATTGGATAAGATGGTTCAGTAATCAAGAATTTTTATCAGTATATGCTTCTCATTCAAAAAAACATAATAAAGGCCACGGCGATTTAGAAGTAAGTGCACTATGCCATTTTAATCTTACAAATGAAGTTTTAGCTTCTTTGACTATAGATTATTTTAGGCCTAATAACGCACCAACACACGATGACGATAGATTAAGGGTAGTGGGAACAAAAGGAATAATAGAGGTTATTAACAGTAAGGTGCTTTTAATCGATGATCAAATTCCTGGAGTTAGAGAAGTACCATTAGAGCAAGGAGGAAGCATATTTTTAGACTTTTTAAAAGAAATTGAGGGTAAGGGCAAATGCATGATAAGTGCAGAAGATTCGTTTGAAGTTACAAAAATTTGCTTAAAGGCACTTCAATCTGCTGATGAACAAAAAGTTGTGTACCTTTAATTAATGTCTGTAAATTGCAAATAGTTTAGCTAAATAGATTCTTAGAAATGAGATTTTGAATTTACAAAAGTAATGGGACAAAGTCCTCCTTTCTTTGCCAAATTATTGAATATGTAAAAGAAATTAGCAATAAACGAGAGAATTAGAGCAAAAGAGGCATTTTTTCAAAAATCTAAATTTAGAACATTTATAAAAAGTACGCTTTATAATTTCCAAAGTTTCTATTATATAATCTAAGGAGGTGAAAAAGAAGGTTTATTAGCGTTAAAGCAGTTATCTAATTAGGTTATCTGATTTTTTCAAATATTTGGAAGGAGGTAAGAAGTATGAAAAGGTTACTAACTTTTACATTAGTTTTTTTGATGATAGCAGGATCGATTTTCTCGGTAAAGTTAACGATGTATTCCAGTGACGAAAGTAAAGCTAGAGTATTAAGGCAGGTTGTTGAATTATATGAAAAAGATCATCCAGATGTATCGATAGAGGTTGTAGCATTTCCATATGCCAACTATATGCAAAAGATGTCTTTAGTTTTTTTAGGTGGTAATCCACCTGACTTACTCGAAACAACCGCAACTTATCTGCCTCAAATGACCCAGTTTATGAAGAATTTAGGACCAGATATTCAAAAATCTTTAGGTTTAACCCCTCAACAGTATAAAGATTCAACTTATGATGTTGTAAAAGTCTATTTAGGTGAAGGTGATGTTGTACACGCTATACCATTACACTTTACTACATATTCAGTTTGGATTAATAAAGCAATGTTTGATAAAGCAGGAATAAAATATCCTCCACTCGGTGGAAGAGAGGAGCCTTGGACTTGGGAAGAATTTAAGGATATTTTAAGAAAGGTAAAAGAAGTTAATAAGATACCTTACGCCATGTCTATTGAATATTCGGCAGATAAATTCTTTAGTTACTTGGCATTATGGAACATCACTGTATTAGATGAGGAAGGAAACTTCGTAATGGATCAATATGAAAATGCAGAAAAGGCTATAGAAGAATTTGTTAACTTGTTTAAAGAAGGTTTAGTACCACTTGCTGAATGGCTCTCTGGAGAATCACATACCAATAACTTCTTTGGTGGTATAACAGCGGTTGACTGGGCAGGAAGTTGGATGTCAAGAGAATCTTTCAATGCAGGTAAACAAAACGAAGTATCTCCGGCGTATGTTCCTGTTATAGAAGATTGGTTTGGAATATCTGGAGGAGGATTTTTGGCTGTACCCAAAACAGGAAATGCAGAAAAAGAAAAAGCCGCAACCGAATTTGCAATGTGGCTAGCTAACAAGGATACTGGATATACAGAATATATAAAAAGAAGCAGAGATTTGAGTGCTTACAAAGACCATACAATTGATTATGGAGAACCACTCTTAGAAACGTGGGCAGAAGTACACCAAGTGTTAGCTGAAAGAGCGCCTGCATGGAGTACAACAGTAAGGGCAACAGCGGTATGGAGCAGAATAACAGATACTATTAGAAAAGATATAGCCCTTGGAATAACTGGTCAAATGACTCCAAAACAAATGATTCAACACTGGAAATCTGAAGCGGAAAGAGTTAAGGAAGAGTTGTAGACATTTGGTTTTTATCGTGAATCCTTTATACTAGTCTTTAGTATGGGTGAGCCTATTAGTTTTTTGACTGTAGGCTCCCCCTTTTCTAATAAAGGGATAAACTTAGATCTAGAAGGTTTTAGATAAAAAACAAGAAGGGGTGATTGTATTTGAAAGAGCTTAAGATAGTAAAAAATAGGTTTATTTTTACGATACCAGCATTCGTTTTTCACTTTCTTTTTTATATATTACCTATAATTTTAATGATAGTACTTAGTTTTTTTTCATGGGATCTTTTAAGTCCAATGAAATATGTCGGACTTAGAAATTTTTCTCAATTGATGAAAGATAAGTGGTTTTGGAATTCGATAATAGTATCTTTTAAGTATACTTTTTTAGCTGTTCCCATAATTTTTGTAGTTTCTTTAATTTTGGGAGTTCTTCTTCAAGAGGAAGACAGATTTTCGAAGATTATGAGAGTTTTCTTTTATTGGCCATACATGATACCTATGGTTGCTGCAGGAACTATGTGGAAATGGTTATTTAGTAGAAATTTTGGTTTGGTTAATTATATAATAACAAGTATGGGATTTAAACCGGTGGATTGGCTTGATAATCCTACGTTAGCCCTATTTACAATAGTTCTCGTACAAGTTTGGGTTTTGGCAGGTTTTATGATGATGCTGTTTATAGTTGGACTGCAAGCTATACCAGAAGAATTTTATGAAGCTGCTTCAATAGACGGAGCGACAAAATTTCAAAAGTTCTGGTATATTACACTACCCTTATTAAAGAATACTAATATCTCTGTTATCACACTTTCAATAGCAAATTGTTTCAGGAATTTTACAATTGCTTATATCATGACAACTGGTGGGCCTGGATACGCAACGACGGTAGCACCTTTGTACGTTTATCAAAAAGCTTTCACCGATTTTAGACTTGGCTATGCTTCCGCTGGTTCTTTAATTGTTTTATTAATAAGCTTTGTTATAGCCTATACTGTTAGAAAAGTGCAAGAGAGAGAGATAGAAGGTGGAAAAATATGAGAAAAACAATAGTTATTATATTAGCAGTTTTGTTTATGATACCTGTTTTTTGGACGGTTACCTCTTCCTTTAAAAGTATGAGTGAGATATATAAGTACCCTCCTACCATATTTCCAAAAAAAATATCTTTTGAAGGGTATATAAATATTTTTAAACAATCTAATTTTATGAGATATTTATATAACACTTTGTTTGTTGCTATAATTTCAACAATCATAACTGTTTTTCTCTGTGTTTCTTTGGGCTATGGATTAGCGAAAGGAACGTTTAGACACAAAGATTTCTTTACAGAAATAGTCGTTATTACGCTCTTTGTTACCGCTCAAATAATAATGGTTCCCTTGTTTGTAATCATAAAACAATTGGGACTGATGGACAGTTTGTGGGGTCTTATTATACCTGCTGTTTTTACTCCAACAGGGGCATTTACAGCGATTCAATATATGAAAGACCTTCCAGATGAATTTTTAGAAAGCGCTAAAGTTGATGGAGCTAATGAATGGCAAATATTCGTTAAGATAGTAATTCCTCTTTCTAAACCGTTAATTGCTTCTCTTGCAATATTTTCTTTTACATGGAGATGGAATGATTTTGTACTCCCATTAATAGTTATAAATAGTGGGAAAAATTTCACAATTCAATTGGCACTAGCAACATTGCAAGGTCAATACGGTATTCCCTTGAATGAAATCTTGGCTTTTTCCGTAATGTCAATAATACCAACTTTAATAATATTTCTTTTGTTCCAAAACTTATTTATGAAGGGACTTTCAGCTGGAGGATTAAAGTACTAATATAAGAGGTGGTTTTTTTGAGCAACAAGGATATTTTTAATTTTTCTTCTTTGGAAGATTTAGAAAATAAAGTAAAAAAATTAAATTTGGATATTCCTTTTTCAACAAATATTGATTTATTAAAAGAAAAAATAGAAATTAATGGCAGAACAATAAATAACAGACTTGCAATTCATCCCATGGAGGGATGTGATGCAACTTCAAAGGGATCACCTAGCGAACTAACCGAAAGAAGATACATGAGATACACCAAAGGATTAGCGGGTTTAATTTGGTTTGAAGCTACAGCCGTGAGTGAATCAGCCAGAGCAAATAACCAGCAATTGTTCTTAAATAAATATACTTTTGATGATTTTGCAAACTTGGTAAATATGATGAAAGAAACATCTCTAAAGGATAATAAACAATATCCATATTTAGTACTACAATTGACTCACTCGGGACGTTTTGGAGAAAATAAAGTTATTGCGGTACATGATGAGGAACTTGACAAAATATCAAAGATAGACTTTTCACATCCTATCATTACTGATAAAGAACTGGAAGAACTTAAAGAATCATATATTATAACGGCAAAATTAGCAAAAAAAGCAGGTTTTGATGCGGTAGATGTGAAAAGTTGTCATCGTTATTTATTATCAGAATTACTCGGAGCTAGAACGAGAGAAGGTAAGTATGGAGGAGATTATGAAAACAGAACAAGTTTTTTAAAAGATGTTGTAGAAAGGATTGAAGATGAAGTTGGAATCGAAGTTGCTGTAAGATTAAATATCTCTGATTTTCTACATTATTCTGTTGGTTGGGGTGTGAATGAGCAAGGAGAACTTGATCTAGCTGAACCTTTAAAATTAATCAGAGAGCTAAAAGATAGAAAAGTTAAAATAATAAATGTAACTGCAGGAAGTCCATACATTAATCCGCATATAAATAGACCTGCCGATGGTGAACCAAAAAAATATGCTCCACCTGAACCTCCCCTACTTGGAGTTGAAAGACTAATAAAACTGACTAAAGAGGTGCAAAGCAATTTTGAAGATCTCGTGGTTGTTGGAACTGGGTTAAGCTGGTTTAGAGAATATGTCCCATATGTAGCTAGTGGAATGGTAGAAAAAGGATATGCAAAGATTATAGGACTAGGAAGAATGGCTTTTGCCTATCCGAATTTTGCAAAAGATATTATTGAGAGCGGAATTTTAGATAGGAGTAAAGTATGTATTACTTGTATCAGATGTGCAGAATTAAAGGCTCATAAGAAAATTACGGGTTGTGCTATAAGAGATAGAGAGATCTATCTAAAGCCATATATGGAAATATTGAGGGAAAATAGGTGATGAGGTGAAAAACATGATAAAAGTAAAAGCAGATATCGTTATTGTTGGAGCTGGAGGAGCAGGCTTAAGAGCAGCTTTAAGCTTAAAAGAAATAGATAAAAATTTAGACGTTAAAATAATCTCCAAAGGAAAAATGTTAAATGATAGTGTAACGGCAACTTCTTATTCAGATAGAATGGCTTTTCATGCAACATTAGATACCACAGAGCCTTATACGCAAGATTCTTGGAAATATCATGCTGAGGATATTTTCGTAATAGGTGGAATGGTTTCTGATAAAAATTTAGCAGAAGTATTAGCTAAAAACTCTAAAGATGCCTTTGAATACCTTGAAAAATTGGGGGTTCCTTTTTCAAAAGAAGATGGAAAAGTAAAACAATTTAGAACAGATGGTTCAAAGTATGCTAGGGCTTGTTATACTGGACCAGATACAGCGGTGCAAATAGCAAAGGCGCTAGCAAAAGAAGTTATGAATCAAAAAATTGAAGTTATTGAGAATACAATGATACAAGATATTTTATTAGATGACGAAAATAAAGTCAAAGGAGCATATGGAATTAACGTTATAACAAACGAATTATTTGTAGTAGAAGCTCCTGCTGTAATTTTAGCAACGGGCGGAGCTGGTCAGGTTTATGCTGAAAATCTTTTTCCAACAATGTGTACAGGTGATGGACATGCTGCCGCACTAAGAGCAGGCGCGGAGCTTGTTAATATGGAGTTTATACAAATAGGAATAGCTTCTAAGAAAACCAAGATAGCTTGCTCGGGTAGCTTTATGAGGGCTTTGCCAAGAATCATTAATGATCTCGGAGAAGATATTATTTGCAAACATTATAAGAAAAATTATGACAGTAAAGATTTGGTTCGTATCCTTTTTTCAAAAGGGTGGAGTTGGCCGCTTTCCTATGAAGAAGAGTCTCATATAATTGATATCGCAGTGCAAAAAGAAATTATGGAAGGTAGAAAAATTTTCTTAGATTATAGTGCCAACCCCGAGTTTTTGAGCAAATCCACTGTTCCTCAAGATATTATTGATTGGTATAAAACCTCATTAGGAATAGATTTATTGGGAGATGATGTATTTTCCAGACCATTATTACGGTTAAAAAAAATGAACAAAGAGATATATGAATTGCTTGTAAATAAGGGCATTGATCTTGATATAGAGGGGAAAATAGAAGTAGTTCCTGCAATACAACATTTTCAAGGAGGAATAAAAATAAATGAAAGAGCAGAAACTTCTATAAAAGGCTTGTATTCATGTGGCGAAGCAGCTGGAGGTCAACATGGAGCAAATAGACCAGGAGGTAATTCACTGCTTGACACTCAAGTATTTGGGAAAATTGCAGGGAATAACGCAGCTATTTATGCTTTGAAAGCAAAGTCCTCCGAAATAACCGAAAGTGAAATAGAAAAAATAAAAAAAGAACACCTACAATTTTCGTTTAATAGTAGCAAAAACATTATAAAGCAAAACATTAAAGAACAAATGACGAAACATGCTGGAGTTATTAGAGTTCCTGAAAACTTAAAAAATACTTATAAAATAATTTCAAACATCTCAATAAATGAAATTTTAGAATCCAGTATCACGTTAAAAGATTATTTTGAAACTCTAAATATCAGATTGTTGGCTCAAGTTTTGCTAAGATGTATGAATGAAAGGAAAGAGAGTAGAGGGCCTCATTTGCTTTTTAAAGATGCTAGAACCTTGGAATTATATCCAAGGGATGATGAAAATTGGGCTTATCATTATATCGTTGTGAAATTGAGAGATGAGGAAATAGTTTTGGAGAAAAGACGGGTGAATATGTGAAAAAATAAAATTTTTGTTTGGTCACTTTAGAAATGAAGATTTTTTCCAAAAATGAGCAATTGGATTTAGAAGGTTTAAAGGCGTTTGACCTTCTATTATCTCTTTGCACAAGTACCTAATCTATTAGAGAATTTATTTATTAGAAAACAAAATTGAAATATTTTGGATTATTAATCAAAAACACAAATTAAGGTCATAGGGTTACATCAAAGTTGGCGCTTATGTAAAAAAAGATATTAAAAAATTTATAATTGAAAAAAATTAAAAATAGAAAAATAAGAAAATTAAAGATAAAGTTAAATAATTCCAAATAATCGCAAATAAATCTTCGTAATTATTTTAAATCGAATTTGACAAACAGCTACCAAAGTGCGTATAATTTTTTTGGTTTTAGTATAAGAAAATAGTTTTCATATCAAGAAAATTAGATATCAATATAAGTGAAAAAATATTTATAGCAGGCTTTCAAACTGAGGAAAATCAAATTGTAGATTTTAGTAATTAGATTTTTCTCGATTTTGATTCCATTTTCAGGCTAAAGTAACGAGCGCGAGCCAATAATTTTTCTATGGTTATTTAAATATTCACTATTTGTTATATCCTTTTAATTCTATAAGATGCTTTTCTTATGAAAAAATTAAAAGAACTTTTTCAATAATTTGTTAAAAAATTGAAGAAACTAAAATACAAGGAAGTGTAGTCTATTTTTATCTATCAAAATAAAAAAGACGAAACAAAATGTAACAAATTAAGATCGATTTTCTTAATTTAAAATATAAATATTTAAAAAATATTTATATTTTGAATTAATAAATATTAAATATTAGAGGTATTTGTTGAGCTTACAGAGATCCATTATATAATGAGTTATGATTTATAGATATTTTCATAAACCCTTTATAGAAATCTTTAAAAGTATAAAGAAGCTCCATTTAGATGTGTGTTGAATGTTCAGGAGGTGGTATTATGAAAAGTAAGAAAGTATTAATCTGTTTATTGATGGTTTTTCTAGCTTTAGGAACACTGTTTGGATGGGATGCATATGCAACGCCAGAAGAATATTACAAAGACACAGGCAACAAAATCACTCAATT
>Ga0208938_1000247_pt1 | contig 46696 bp, 43 predicted proteins | sample AD_UKC125_MetaG_FD_184434 | JGI IMG/M metagenome (GOLD analysis project Ga0208938, IMG submission 184434) | Active sludge microbial communities of municipal wastewater-treating anaerobic digesters from USA - AD_UKC125_MetaG (SPAdes) (version 2) | ecosystem: Engineered > Bioreactor > Anaerobic >... | reverse complement strand
ACGTGAGCTTCTGTCACTTGCCGCTCGAAGGTTCGGGAGTACAAGCTATCGCCCAGTTGCTCCAGCCGGAACATCATGTTCTCGGCGAGGCTGCGCCGGTGGTAGCCGCTGTCGTTCTTCCAGCCGGCAAGTCCCTTGGCTTCGATTTCCTGGAGGATGGCGTCGCGGGGGTGGTCGTCTCCCCACGAAACCGCTCCATCGCGGGGCGGGTGGTGGCACGCGCGTCCCGTTCGGCAATCGCCGCATGGCAGCCGTGGCTGTCGTAGGCGCCATCGGCCGAGATTTGGGTGATCTCGCCTTCGACCTGATCGAGCAGGCTGGGCAAGATTTCGCTGTCGCCCCAGGCGGTGGTGGTCACTTCGATGCCGATGATGTCCTTGGTGGTGGCGTCGACGGCCAGATGGACCTTGCGCCACGTGCGGCGCTTGCCCACCCCGTGCTGACGCACCGTTCCACAGTCGGCTTTGCACAGCCGACCGGCTCCGGCGGCGCGAAGCGATGCTTCACGCAACCCCGCCTCCGCCCATTCGCCTTCGCCGAAGATCTTCAGTCCCGTCGAATCGACCACCACATGCGTTGGACCCTTGCGCGGCCGACGAGGAATCTTCACCGAAAGCTGCGCAGCCCGTCGCGACATAGGGGTGTGATCCGGCACCGGCAAGTCCAGTTGGCACAGGCGCATGAGCGACTTGATCAGTCCCTCCGTGGCGCGATAGGGCAACTGGAACAGCCCCTTGATCGTCAGGTTCCCCCGGTTGACCAAGGCCCGGTCGTATTCCGACCAGTTCGTCACCCGGTACTGTTCCATCAGCCCCATCTCGCCATTGTCCGGCTTCACGCGCATCGCCATGATCGATCTCCTCCGACAGCCCACCCCGGACCCTCCGGAGGTGATGCCAATATACTACACCAACTCGTTAACAGATTCTGACCTATACACTTATACACTTATACACTTATACATAAGTGATTTTACTTCCCACCGCTATTCCAAAGCTGCATCAGGCAACGGACAGCAAAGCGCTGCGGGGTTCTGTCCCAGGGAGTGAACCGCGGCAAATGAAAAGGATCCTCCTTCACGTTGGCGATCCTCGGCTCTGTGGAAACCGCGCCTACAAATCCGAGTTTTTCGACCATCTTCCCATGCCGTGCCGAATAGTCTCGCCCGGGCACACCGTTGGGGTAGGCAAAAACGCTGACGGTTTCGCCGAGGATCGCTTCTACCTCCAATTTCCCTGCCGCGATCTCTGCAAGCGCCTGCTCGTCCGGGAGTCCTTCGAGGATCGGATGCGTGTGCGTGTGGGCCCCGATCTCGGCGCCGGCAGCACGCAGCTTTCTCAGTTGGCTGCGGGACATCATCAACTCGCTGCGCTCCGGCACTGCCGCCTGACGACCGATTTCCTGCGCCACCACAGCGCGCTGATGGTGCTCGAAATACTTGAGTTTGCCAAGTACCGCTTCGTAGCCGCGGATCCGCGACACCGTATCGCTCAACGTATGGCTGCCGAGATCGAACTGGCGCAGATCCAGTACCCCCGGCGAAACCTTCCGGAAAGCCTCGATCACTTCGTCATTCCACATGCGGCCACCGTCGAGAAATGCCGTGGCAATGAAGAACGTCGCCGGCAGTCCGTGCGCTGCGAGGATAGGCCAGGCCACCTCGAAATTGTCGGCATAGCCATCGTCGAAGGTGATCACTGCCGCCGCCGCCGGCAGCGTTCCCGCTTGCAGTCGCCGCGCCGCCTCGCCGAGGGGCAGAACATGGAAGTTTCGAGCGATCAGCCGCGCCATCCATGCGAACTCCTTTGCGGAGGGTTCGAAGGGAAGCAGTGGATCTGACGCCGGCAGTACGCGGTGAAAGATGAAAATGCTCAGCTTCGCCGACGCCCCTGCGGGAGAAAGAGCTCGAAACAACAGAGAAGACACTTGAACTCCAACAATCTCTAAACAGCCCTCAGGGCAACACAGGTCTCACGTGCTGCCCTTGCATAGCGGTCGGTGGTAAACCGGACGTAGCCAATGAAATGAAGAAAGACGGTCCCTGGCCGCTCGCGGCCCGGATGACAGTACTTGGGGTGCGGCAAGACGCAGGCTCGCGGCGAGTTGGAAACCATGAAGTTCGAGCTGAACTGCTCGGTTCCCCATGCGGTCCATCGATCTCCGAGAATGCCGCTCATAGTCTTGCTGAACTCTCGCAACTGGCTACGACTGAAGCTCCCCAGCGCAAATCCAGAGAAACCGGCACAACCCCGCACATAACGTGCGTGCTCCGAGCGGGGTAGACGAAGGAGGTGGGCTTCCGCCAGAATCTGGATGTGTTCGCCCGCGCCGTCACGTCCCTTGGCCCACTGTGCGGCTTCCACACAAGAGATTAGATTCTGCCCGTCTTCCGTAGCCAGTACGAAAGAACTGGCCTCGGCTACCGCTTTTGCTACCTCAGGCATGGGCAAAAGCGACACCGTATCCGCATCGATCTGGATTACATAGTCGGTCTTGACATAATCGGAGATGGCAATCAATCGCTCCCAGCACCCCCCCTGCGGCATCCCGGGCTCTCGATAGTCTTCGGCGCGCACGAATTCAATGCCGGTAACATGGCTGGCGATGCGCACCCGGTCCGCATCAGTAATGCTGGGATCGGCGACCATCACGATTCGCTGCGGATGCAGGAAGCGACAGAAGGACTTGATCGCCAGCAAATAGGACTCCACGTCGCGATGGTGAACCATTGAGAGCGCGGTAAAACGGTCATTCCCGAGGCCAACCGGCGCGGTTTCAAGAATGGCAGAAAGCTCTTGATCGAAACGGCGCCGATTGATCGCTGCACGGGTTTTTTGCATCACCAGGCCAAGCATGTTCATCGAGTGATCTCCAACAAAAGAATACTTTTCGGTGGGTTAGTCTCGCCACGCACCCACTCGTTCGAGACGATGGCGCAGCCCAGGCAAGGAATAGCCAGCGGCATATGCCCGCTTCGCTGCGGTGAGGGATTTCTCGTAATCCTTCATTTCCAGATGGGCAAATGCCAGGTAAAGCCACACGTTTGCCTTCGACGAATCCAGTTCCTCGGCTTTTTCAATCTGTTTTCTGGCTTCGACCACCTTGCCTCGCCGCGCATAGTAATAGCTGTAGAGGGCTCTGACTTCGACATCGCTGGGGACAAATCTGACCGCCCGCTGGAAGTAGCAGTGGACGCGCAGGCCCGCTCCCCGCGGCTTTTCCGTCTTGAGGCGAAAACTGAGATCTTCCATTGCTGCCAGAGCCTGCAACTGGTTTGGAAAAGCCCAGAGTGTATAGCTGAATCCTCCTGCGGGAGGCCCCGGGTTGCCCGGCCTGGGAGCCCAATCTTTTCCCTGCAGGTAGGCCTCGTATTCGTAACTGAAATGCGCCCGGTTGACCAGATCGCGGTCCCCGGTAGAGAGGACCCGGTAGTCCAGAGGCCCGTATTTGTTGGCAATCCATAAAGGCCCGCAATCCGGTTCATACAAATCCATGACTGGAAAGCGGGTCGCCCAGTCCGGAAGTTGGCATTATTTTGTTGACAAAAGGCCTTGCCCGCCCCTCCTACAGAGATCATGGCGGCACAAATAACCCTTGCTATATAACGGATTGAGAGCCAACGACGGGCACGATCACGGCCGCTGACGAGGCCATGCCAAGCTCCACGCCAGGCCGCGTAATCCTCAGACATCTTGTCCCCTTCCAGACTCTCGTTAACTTTCCAATTGACAACATGAAGCTACCGTCCCCAGTGCTGGCGACAACTTGCTCTACCCGGAAGGCGCCTGGGCAACGACGGCCATCCGATCACGATCAGGCACCGTCTCGGCCTGGATCAGCCAGCGCTTGGTCAGGACCGTCATCACCAGCAGGTTGTATGGTAGATCGAAATAGGCCAGACTCAGAAACGCGCCGCCGACGAAATAGCCCACCAGACTGACCTGGCACATGGCGGCAAGCTGTTTCGCCCAGAGCAGACTCGGGTCCGTGCTCTTGGTGTTGGTGATCGATCTGGCCATGCGCCATACCGACCACCAGATCGCCAGGAAGAGAAACAGTCCAATGAAGCCATGTTCGCCCAGCACCTGGAAATAGATGCTGTGCGCTGCGTGGATGTCTCGCGGGTCGGGCGCAAAGCGCGAGAAGATCACCGGCGAATACATGTCGAAACCGGCCCCGGTGACGTGTGCCCTGGCGACGTTGACCGCAGTCCACCAGGCGTTGATGCGCCCCATCGCCGAAGCATCCTCCTCGTACGAGCCTATCGTATGCATCCGATCCGACCAGTTTTCGGGCATGAAGATGATCAGTAACACACCGGCGAGCAGCAGGAAAACGCCAAACCCTGCCTTCTTTGGGCTCTTCAGCCAGAGGTAGACGGCCATCGCGGCAATGGCCAACAGTGCCCCCCGCGAATGGCTGCCCAGGGCGGCGGCGGCCGACAGCAGCATGGCGGCCGACCACCCGTGCCGGACCCAGCGATGGGTCGCCTGCAACTGCAGATAGCGCATCAGCGGGATGACCACGATCAAGGCCAGTGCGACCTCGTTGTTGCCCCCGATGAATCCACCGGGGCCCCAGACGCGGTAGTTGCCACCGGTCATGATCGTGAAGATGCCGCCCTTGACGCCGTAGAAACCCAGGGAACAGACCACGACCCAGACAAAGACCTCGATGTGGCGGCGGGTCTTCAGCAGCATCAGCGCCACCAGGATCATGAAATCAATCTTCATCACCTTGGAGAACATCTCGGTGCTGCCTTCGACATTGTACGAAAACGGGTAGGTGCAGCAGATCCACCCCATGAACAGGAGCAACCAGACGGCTGGCGATTGGGAAAAGGGGTTTTGTCTTTCTTTTGTCGTCAGCACGCCGATCAGTGTGGCGATGGCGACGATCGCCGCCACCGGGAAGTCGCGCGCGAAGCCGTAAGCCAGGGCATGCGGGTTCATCAGGCTGACCCACGTCCAGAGCATCACCCCGAACCAGGGATGGCGCAAGGCATAGAGGCTACCGACCAGGACGATGCCCACGACCAGCAGGTCACGCATGCTCGCTCACCCCTTCCGGGACGCATCCCGGACCTGCATCCGGCAAGACAGGGCCGCCAGGGACACGCATGCTCAAGTCAGGCTCCCACGACCAGGCTTTGCACGTAGCGGTACTTGCCGGATTTTTCCCTGGGGATGTCGGCAACGCGCAGCACCTGCACATCGACTTCCTGTCCGAGCCGGGCCTTGATGCCGCCGACGATCAGGGTCTCGACCTGCGGACCACAGTTCTCGCCCGGCACGATCTGAACCACGACACGCAGCAGTGTCTCCTGCACCACCTTGAAGGCTTCGATGCCGGGGATGTCCCGGATCGGGTAGACGACGGCCAGGCCGTGCATGATCGTGCCATCGGCGGCGACCACGAAATCGGTCGTACGGCCCTGGATTTCTTCCAGCAACGGCAGCCCGCGACCGCAGGCACAGACCCGGTCGGAGAGTACCGCCACGTCGCCGGTGCGGTAGCGCACGAAGGGGAACTCGCCGGTGGCCAGGTGGGTGACGACCACCTCGCCCGCGGCGCCACGCGGCAGGACCTGGCCGTCGCGATCGACGATTTCGACGATGAGGTCTTCGGCAGTGATGTGCATCCCGCCCTGCGGGCACTGGTGGGCGATGAAACCGGCGTCGCGACCCCCGTAGCCATTGGCTACCGGACAGCCGAAGATGCGTGTGATATCGTCGCGCTGGTGTTCGTAGAGGCGCTCAGAGGTCACGAAAGCGACTCGGATGCCCAGATCATTCATCGCCTGGCCACGCTTCTCGGCGTGCTTGGCAATCAGCGAGATTGACGAGGGATAGCCGAAGAGCATCGCCGGGCGGGTGCGCCGAATGGTATCCACGAAACCGTCGAGCTTGCTCTCGCTCATCTCGAAAGCGGGCAGCAGTTGAGTACGCAACAACCGGTCACGGAACTGGCGGATCCGGTCCTGGGCGGTGAGTTCGATCGGACTCCCCCAGACGACGATTTCCGGATCACCGATATCGACGCCCCACCAGCGGGTGGCACGCCACTTGGCGGCCACATCGTGACTGATCCGCTCCTTGCCGATGAGAAAAATCAGCGGCTCCCCGGAAGACCCGCCGGTGTTGAAACGCGCCAGTGCCCCGGCACGCTCGGACCTGAGCTGTTCCAGGTTTTGGCGAATGATCGGTTTGGTCAGAAATGGCAGCCGCTGCAGGTCGTCGATGCTGTGAATGTCGACGGCATCGCACCCGAGTTGGGCGAAGAGATCCCGGTAGTACGGCACGTCGCGTTGGGACTTGACCAGCAGGGCGCGCAGCCGCTCCCGCTGCAGCGCCGCCAGACGCTCGGGCGACCACCATTGAGAGGCCTCCATGCGCTGTCTGACGGCCACCGTGTGGTGGTGCTTGAGACGTTCGTGGAGGGGAAAGAGCAGCCCGGAAACGAGCTGGGTATATAGGCTAGCCATTCGGTCGCGCCTCCGACGGCCCGCGTGCGAGGCCTTGAAAGTGTCCGCAAAGTCGCTCCACCCGCTCGCCCCATGAATTCTCTTCGGCATAGCGGCGGATGGCTGCGCGATCCCAGTTCCGGCCCAGCGCGGCGGCCAGCGCCCCGGCCAGAAGTTGTGCATCGCCGAAAGGCACGACGACGCCCAGGCTGGCATTACTCACCACCTCCCGGTTGCCGCCGACATCGGTAGTGACCACCGGCAGACCGCAGGCCATCGCTTCGAGGAAGACGTTGGCCCAGCCTTCGTTGCTGGTGGCGAGGACAAACACATCGGCAGCCGAGAGGATGTCGGCCAGCACGTCCGGCGAACGCGGACCGAGGAAGTGTACGCAGTCCTGCAAGCCCAGGCCAGCGACCTGAGATTCCAGTTCGGCCCGGTTGTCGCCCTCGGCGCTCGGGCCACCGACGACGAGATACACCAGGCCGGGAAAATCCCGGCGCAGTTGAGGAAGGATTTCGATGACCCGGTGAAAGCCCTTGCGGGAAACCAGGCCGCCGACCGAAATCAGGACCGGAGCGCTCGGCGAAAGTCCCAGACTGGCCCGGGCGGTGACCCGGTCGCGTGGCGAGAAACGCACCGTGTCGACCCCGTTGCCCACCACCTCGATCTTCGCCGGTGCAGCGCCGCGGGCAACGACCAGCTGCTTCAACGACTCGGAAACCGAGAACACCCGGGTCGCGCGCTGCAGGGCCTTGAGCAGCAGCGGCGCCAGGCGGGCGTCTTCGAGGTGACGGGTCTCGGTCCCGCGCAGGGTGATGGTGACCGGCACCTGCAGCCAGTTGCCGAGCAGGCTGGCCGCATAGCCGTCCGGGTAGGCAAAATGCGCATCGATGATGTCCAGCCGCCCTTCCCGCTGCAAGCGGCGCAGGGTTGCGTAGGCGCCGATGGCCATCAGCCAACCGTCGAGTCCCTTGAGTACACCGGGAATCGACAGAAAGCGCGGAAACCAGACGTCGATGCCGGACTGCTGCTCGTAGCGCGGCGCGCCCGGCCGGAAATGCGGCTTGAAGCGGCGCAGCAGACCCTGCAAGGGGAACCATGGGCTGGGGGCCACCACGCTGAGCGGCAGCTGCTGACCGACACGAAACATGCGTTCGCGGATGAACAGACCGGCCCCGGGCTGGAATTGGCTGGGGAAGAGGCTGGACAGCACGACAATATGTGCCGGGTAACGAGGGGGCTGCATGTCAGAAGCGGGACGGGACCAGGCGGGCAAACGGCGCCTGGTAGTTGGCCACACTTTGCCGCCAGTTTCGCTCCTGCTCGACAAAGCGCCGGCCGGCAGCCCGCAGTTCCGGCCAACGCTCGCTTTGCGCCAGCAGTTGCAGGACGGCGCCGGCCAGCGCGGCGGCATCGCCGGCCTTGAACAGCATGCCGGTCTCGGCATGGCGGATCAACTCCCGATGACCACCGACATCCGAAGCCACCAGCAGGCGCCCCTGCGCCATCGCTTCGAGCGGTTTGAGGGGAGTCACCAGTTCGGTCAGGCGCATCGAATGGCGAGGATACGCCAGAACATCGACAAGATCGTAGTAGCGCGGGACTTCGGCATGCGGAACACGGCCGCTGAACACCACCTTGTCGGTCAGGCCGAGAGCGGCCGCCTGTTCCTTGAGTGCGCCCTCCTGGGGGCCGCCGCCAACGAGCAGCAAGCGTACTTCCGGGCGCTGCACGAGAATCCGGGGCAGCGCTTCGATCAGAAGGTCGAGCCCTTCATAGGCGTAGAAGGAACCGATAAAGCCGATCACCGTGGCGCCAGCCAGTCCCAGTCGGTCCTTCAGCCCGGCATCGGGGGCGCCACCGACGGCAAAGGAATCGATGTCGACCGCATTGGGAATCACCGTCACCTTCGCGGCCGGGAGACCGCGCGCCACAATATCCGAGCGCAGACCCTCGCAGATGGTAAACACATGGTCCGCGCGCTGGAGAGCGTGCGTTTCCAGGCGGCGGGTAAGGCGATAGCGAAGGCTGCCCTCGCTGGTTGTGCCGTGGTCTACCGCCGCGTCTTCCCAGAAGGCACGCACTTCGTAAACCACCGGCAGACCGAGACGCTTGCCGACGCGTAATGCCGGCACGGCATTGAGAACCGGCGAATGGGCGTGCAGGAGGTCTGGCTTGACCCGATCCACGACTTCCAGCAGGCGCTTCTCGACCTGACGCATCAGCGCCATTTCGCCGAGGCCGGGTAGCGACACGGCGGCCGACGCTGGCGCGGGGGTACGGTAGAAGTGCCAGCCGTCAACGGATTCTTCGGCCAGATCGCAAGCGACGTGCTTCGGCGTCGTGAGGTGGAACGTCTGCCAGCCGAGCTTGCGCTGCTCGCGCAGGATCGACAGCGTGCGGAAGGTATACCCGCTGTGCAGTGGAATGGAGTGATCGAGAATGTGCAGAATGCGCAGGCTCACCGGCCACCCTCCCTGCGCCTGCCCGCGGCAGCGCCACCCAAGCAGATCCTGAAGACCATTGCCGAACACCGAATAAACGTCATGCTGCTGCCCCTGCATCTGGAGAAGCCGATCATACACAGAGCGGCTGCCGGGCACCGGCAGTTTTTCACGTTGACCCGCCAAGGTGGCGGTCGATCACCGCGAGATGGGCATCCCAACTGTAACGCGCCAGAACCTGCCGGCGTGCGGCAGTGCCGATGGCAGCGGAACGGGCCGGCTCGCGCAACAGGGCTTCGATCTGGCTGACGTACTCCGGCACGGTTCCTGCGGTCAGGAAATCGCGCTCGGGGACAGCGTCGATGGCCGTCGAACACTCCCGGGAGGCGACGACCGGCAGGCCCATGGCCATCGCCTCCAGGACCTTGTTCTGGACGCCACGCGCCAGCCGCAGGGGCGCAACGACGACTGCCGCATGCTGCAGGTAGGGACGAACGTCCGGGACGGTGCCGCTGACCACCACGTGCTCCCCGGCCAGCGCCTGCACCGCCGCGGTCGGGCTGCGTCCGACAATGTAGAAGCGCAGATCCGGCCAGTTCTGACGCAGCCTGGGCAGGATGTCGGCGGCGAACCAACTCACCGCATCGATGTTCGGCCAGTAGTCCATGGCGCCGGTAAACACCACCGCCCTTTCGTCGACGCGGAAAGGGGTAGACAGCTCCTTTCGCGGCGAGAAGAAGTCGGCGTTCACCCCGTTGCACATCGCCTCGACCTTCCCGGCAGACTCCGGCGCCAGACCCCGAAACAGGTCAGCCTCGCCCTGGGTGACAAAGAACGATCGTTCGGCCCGGATCGCCACCGCACGTTCGAAAGCCAGCAGGCGTCTGCCCTCGCGCCGGTACAACCAGGACATCGGCCAGCGGTGATTGGCGGCATACTGGCCCCATTTCAGCGAATCGACGTCGACAAAGTCGACCAACTGACGAATCTGCGGCGCGCGCTCGACGAAGCTCGCCATGACCGAGGAAAAAATCAGGGCGGCGTCGATCTGCTGTTCGCGCAGTGTGCGATCAACCCAGTCCTGCAGCCCGGCATGGCGATAGTAGGGCAGCGTCAGCGGTTCATTGCCGAGCAGGCCCCGGAGACTCAGCAGGCGCGCCAGATGCGGCTTGAGCCGGACCAGATGCAGGTCGGCACAGTACTCGCGTACTGCCTCGACATAGGCCTCGTCCTGCGGATCATCGATGAACGTGCCGAGGAATACCCGGTGCCTGGCCGCCAGGTGCTTGAGCAGGTGATACGAGCGAACCTTGTCGCCCTTGTTCGGTGGGTAGGGAAGGCGATGCACCAGATAGAGAAGATTGCTCATCGGCGGCCACCCAGGGTCATTGCGCAGCAACGCCGGCGACCGCCGCCTGATCGGTCGGCGCATCGACGACGTTGCGCAGGAAGGCCTCGAACATCAGCAGGGTCCACAGCGCGGCGCTGTAGTCGCTGACGCCCGACTGATGGGCATCGACGACGTGCCGCAGGTAATCCTCGTTGAACCAGCCGGTCGCCGCCAGGCGCGGACCGAGCACCGCGTCGCGGACGCGCTCGCGCAGTGGGCCCCGGAACCAGCGCGCCAGGGGCACCGAAAATCCCATCTTCGGTCGATAGAGGATGTCCTGGGGCAGGCGCGGCTCCATCGCTTTCTTGAGCAGGAACTTGCCTTCCTGACCGCGGACCTTGAACGCGGACGGCAGGGTCGCCATCCATTCGAGCAGTTCGTGGTCCATCAAGGGTTCGCGCACCTCCAGCGAGTGCGCCATGCTGGCACGGTCGACCTTGGTGTTGATGTCGCCGACCAGGTAGGTCTTGAGGTCGAGGTACTGAATCAGAGCCAGCGGATCGTCGGTATCTGCCCGCCCGGCATGGTGGCGAAAGACGTCCTCGGCGCTGTAGCCGGCGATTTCGCGCCGGAAACGATCGGTGAACAGTGCCCTGCGCATCGGGCCGCGCAGGATCGATACGGAATGGAAATAGGCCTCGACCGAAGTTCGCGCCATGCCTTCGAAGGTCGTCTTGGCGCGAAACATGCGCGGCGCCCAATCCGCTTTCGGATAGCAGCGACCTAGCAGACCAAACAGTGGCCGACGTACGCTATGCGGCACGGCCGCGCGCAGACGTTCTTCCATCAGGTGCAGGCGGTAGCGACGATAGCCGCCAAAGGTTTCATCGCCACCGTCACCTGACAGGGCGACCGTGACGTGCCGGCGCGCCAGTTGACAGACGCGGTAGGTGGGAATCGCCGAACTGTCGGCATAGGGCTCGTCGTACAGGCTGGCCAGCGTATCGACCAGATCGAAATCGTCGCTGGCGACCAGGTCGCAGTGATGGCGGGTGCGGTAACGGTCGGCAACCTTCTGGGCAAACTGCGCTTCGTTGAACGCCGGATCGTCAAAGGCAATCGAGCAGGTATTCACCGGATCGTTCGAGAGGCCGGCCATCAACGCCACGACCGCGCTGGAATCGACCCCTCCGGAGAGGAAGGCTCCCAGCGGCACCTCGGCGATCATGCGCAGGCGAATCGACTCGCGCAGTTTCTCGTCGAGTTGCTCACAGGCTTCTTCCACCGAACACGCGGCATCGAGAGTGAAGCGCAGGTCCCAGTATTCCTTCGGTGCCGCCGCCGGCTGCCCACGCCGCAAGGTCAGGGTATGCGCCGGTGGCAGCTTGCGCGCCTGACGAAAGATGGTTCTCGGCTCGGCGACGTAACCAAGCGCAAAGTACTCCTCGACCGCCAGCGGGTCGATCTCGCGCGCCAGGCCGCCATGTGCCAGCAGCGATTTGAGTTCCGAGCCGAACAGGAAGGTGCCATCGGGCAACAGGGCGTAGTAAAGCGGCTTGACCGCCAGCCGGTCGCGCGCGAGAAAAAGCGTCTCGCGGTTGCGATCCCAGAGCGCAAAAGCGAACATGCCGCGAAAACGGCGCACGCAGTCCTCGCCCCAGGCTTCCCAGGCATGGACGATGACCTCGGTGTCGCTGCGCGTATGGAAGACGTGCCCGAGCGCCAGCAACTCCGGAATGAGTTCCTGATAGTTGTAGATTTCCCCGTTGAACACCACGCAAACGCTCTGATCCTCGTTGTAGAGCGGCTGCTGGCCGGTCGACAGGTCGATGATCGACAGCCGCCGATGGCCGAGGCCAAGGCCCGGTTCGACGTGCAGCCCGCCCTCATCCGGGCCACGATGATGCTGCGACTCGTTCATCCGTGTCAGCACGGCGCGATCGATGTCGCGCTGGCCACGTGTATCAAAGATTCCGGTAATGCCGCACATAGTCTTGCTTCGCTTCCCTTCCTGGGTTGCCGCGTTCGCCTACGGGTGGATCAAGGTGCTGCGCCTTGCCCTGCCGGCTGCTGAACCCAACAACTGATCGTAGAGTCCCTGGTAGCGCTGCGTCATCGCCTCCAGGCTGAACCGCTGCTCGACCACCGCCCGTCCCGCACGCCCGGCAGCGCGCGCACGGTCCGGGTCCAGCGCGTAGCCGGCGATCTCCCTGGCCATCGCCTCGGCGTCGGCCGCCGCCACGAGCTGGCCTGTACGACCCGGCTCAATCAACTCGCCATTGCCACCGACGGCGGTCGCAATCACCGGCAGGCCGCTGGCCATCGCCTCGAGGATGGTGTTCGATACCCCCTCGGCCAGCGATGGCAGCACGAAACAGTCGAGACCACGCAGGATCCCGGGAACGTCGTCGCGTTGCCCCGGCAACCACGCCTGGTCGGCCAGTCCGGCCTGATCGAGCATCGCCTGCGCCTGCGCCCGCAACGGACCATCTCCGATGATCACCAGCCGCAGGTCACTGCGCAGCGCAGGGAATCGCTCAAGTGCCCTGATGAAGGCCCTGACCAGGGTCGTCTGATCCTTGACCCCCTGCATGCGACCGACGGTACCCACCAGCCAGCAACGCGGATCCGAGAACGGACAGCCGACGATCGGCTGACGAGTCCCGGCCGGATGAAAGCGCTGCGCATCGACACCGTTGTAAATCTGTGCCACCCGGTCTGGATTCACTCCCACCCGGCAGGTGAGATAATCTTCGAGATCGCGCGACAGCGCTATGTATCTCGTCACGAATGGACGATAAAAACGCCGCAGCCATTGGTACTTTCGGCTGGAACCATCGAGATCGCCGATATCGCGGCCATGTTCGCCGTGGATGCGCACCGGAACACCCGCCGCCCAGGCCGGCATCGCCACCTCCAGTGCCGCCAGATTGCGACTGTGCACGATCGCCGGTCGCAACTGCCGAAAAAGACGGAACAGGCGGGGATAAATCCGGATCGCGTGTCCGGGTGGTTTCTCCAGGGCGACGAAGCTGACATCGTCACGCACGATGCGGCGTCGGAAATCGGTAATCCCGGTCAGGGAAATCACCGCGTGGCGATAGGCGTCGGCCGGCATGTGATTGATCAGGTTGACGACGCCATTCTCCAGACCGCCGACGTCGAAACGAAAAACCACATGCGCGACCAGGGGGCGCGGGTCTTGCGCCAGAATCATCGAATGGCCAGCGTTTGCTGCAGTGCGCTGCTCACTGCCGGCCCGGCGGCGCGTGCAAAGTCGGCGAGCACGGCGTCGCCCTCGCCGGCCTGACCTTGCGGCGCGTAGAGAACGATCACGGCCGAGTCGTCGCCCTTGCCGGTCAGCCGCGACAGCGCCGTATAGACCTTGACCAGCGCATCGCTGGAGGTCCACTGCCCATTCACCCAGTACCACTGCCAGACCACCAGACGGGTGCCGCCGGGCCCGCGCAACTGCGTCGTGCTCACCGGGAGCGCCTGCTGGTTGAAGGAGATTTCGCGTGTGCCCCCGGCGACCTTGGCCCAAACCGGGTCATCATTGGTCACCAGAACATTCATCGAACTGACCATCTTGTGCTGCTGGTCCTGGTTTCGGTAATAGGCGATAAACAGCCCTGCCAGCTGACCACCGTTTTCAAAGATCTCCTGTGTGCTCGCCGCGTAGTCCCCGAAGCGCGGCCGCCAGTCCTTCAACGCGGACGGCGTGGGCTGCCAGCCGTCGATTGCTCCCAGCGACGCCATCCGACTCAATGACCCGCCCGTGGAGTGTGCCAATTGCTGTTCCGCTAATGGCCACAGGGACGCCACCAGCACGCTGGCAACCGCAGCGACCCATACCGAGGCGGCGCCAGCCGCTACGGCGGCTGTCGGCAATACCCTGGAAGGCTGCGGCTGCGGTGGATCGTCCTCGCGCCAGCGCGCGCCAATCCAGAACATGGCCATGATCACGATACCGAAGAACACCCAGCCGTAGATCAGGTGGTCGACGCCAACGGCCAGCTTGTTGCCCGACAGGTGACCCAGCATCACGATCATGTACGCACGCCCCCAGTTGGCGACGACCGGTACGAGGATCGAGATGGCGACAAAAGTCAGGCGCCGCGCCAGAGAGTGATAGGTCAGGTAGGCGAACAGCGTTCCCACCGTCACCGAAGCGATCAGATAGCGAACGCCGCTGCAGGCCTCGACCACCGACCAGCTCCCGGTGGGGATGATCAGGTGCTGCCCTTCGCTATACACCGGGATGCCCGTCAGGCGCAAACCAAGCACGGTGAAGTGCGCCGTCCACTCCATCAACTTCGGCTGGGTGAAATCCCCAAAGGGCACGGCGAAAAGCAGGAAACACAGGGGAAAGGCAATACAACGCGCCACCCGCCAGCCAAGCACCACCGGCACGATGAAAATCAGAATGAAGACCAGCGCAAACTGCGACAGCGCATTGACCGCCGCCAACTCGCCGAGCAGCCAGGCGAAACCCGCGCCGGCCAACAGCAGCAGCGCCCCGTAGCTGTGGGTGGGTGCCAGTAACGCCAGGCTTGCACGCTTCCGCCAGATCAGCCACAGCGTCAGCGGCGGCACGATGAGTCCATGCGCGTAGGTATCGGAGCGCACCCAGATACTCGCCATCGCCATCGCCGTCTCGCGAAAGAGCACCAGGATGAGCAGGAAGGTCAGCGCCAGGGCAGGCAGGGCGACCCGCCAGGCAGCAGCGGTGGCAGGAGAACTCAGTATCGGCACGGCTTGGTTCATGGAGTGGCTTTCAGCAAATTGCTGGCTTCGGAAGTCATCAGTTCCGCGTGATCACCGCCAAGGGAAACGAGCGTGTGGGCTGCTCAACCGAGGTTTCGCACAATGAACGGCCCGAGCCAGTTGGCCAGGCCGATCGGCATTCGCCGCCAGGTGTCGATCAGCAGACGGTACTTGGCATTGGACGGGTTGTTCTGCGGAATGGCGTCACGGCGATAAAGGCAATACTCGTAGTACAGCGGCTGCGGCTCGAAGCCCCAGTTCTTCTTGAAGGCATACGAGCCGGTGCCCTGCTTGCTGCGACCGTAGTCGAAAACCCGCAGCCCCCGCTCGCAGGAGCGGCGCATCAACTCCCAGTACTTGAAATCGTTGGCCGCGAGTTCGCGCGCCGACAACTCGTCGCCGGCGTAATACGGCAGCACCTCGTCACGAAAGTAGAAACTCATGACCGTGCTCAGCGAACGCCCGGTGCCATCCACCACCGTAAGCACCTCGCAATCGCTGCCGAACACCCGTTGCAGGGCGTCGAAATAACGCCGCGGCAATGCCGGTGTCCCGTGCCGATGGACGTTGTCCGCGTAGAGCGCGAAGAACCGGCCCGGATCCCGATCGATCTCGCTGGTCAAGCCATGCTTGATGCCCTTGCGCACCATCGCCCGCTGCTTGCGCGGGATGGCCAGCATGTTGGCTTCGACTTCCGGGGCAATCTCCTTGCGAAAACGGACGTAGAGATCCTGTAGCGGCCATTCGGGGTGGCGTTGCTTTGTGTTCCGCAACTCCAGATGGGCAACCCCGAGGCGCCTGGCGATGACTTGCGCCTCCATTTCCAGAGCCTCGGCCGCCGCCGGGCTGCTGGCGGCCACTCCGCCATAAACGGCAAAGGGAAGCGATACCAGTGTGTTCCCGAAAAGCAGGCTCTTGACTTGCGCCAGCGGCAGGACCCCCTCGACGACACCCGCACGCTCGGCATAGAGAAAATGCGTACGATGCCCGAAGACCTCACGCATGATGCGCTGCCAACCAGACTTGTGGAAAAAGGTGGCTTCCTGGCAGGCTTCAACGAACGCGTCCCAGCGGCCGACGGCCCCCGGGTCGTCGGGATCAAGGCGGCGGACGCTGACCGGCATGGTCGCCGCGGCAGCAAGCCTGGCCACTTCCTCGCGGCTGGTATTCATTGACCGACCCCTGCGGCAGGGCAACCGCCGCCGAGAAACACTTCGTCGACCCGCCCCCACCGGAAGTCGGCGAGCAAGCGCCTGATCCGGCCTTCGGTATGCTGCAGGTTGACATAGTGGCGGAAACGCGTCCTGGCATTGATCCCGGCAACCCGCGGTTGCCCGGCGTCGATCTCCCAGGGATGGAAATAGAAGATCGCCGCCTGCTGATCGCGGGTATTGACCTTTTGCAGCAGCCAGCGCGACAGCGCATAGGGCAACAGGCGAAAGTAGCCACCACCGCTGGCCGGCCAGTTGCGGTTGAAGAAACGCGCCGTGGTCACCGGCAGTTCAAGCAATCCGGAACGCACCTGGTGGGCAAAGCGTGGCGCATCCGGCATGCCGTAGTGGTCATGGCGAATGGGATAGATGCTTGAACTGTAGCGATAACCGGCACGTACCAGACAGTCGAAGGCCCACAGATTGCCTTCACCAATCGAGAAGCTTGGCGCCCGGTAACCGATGACCGGGTGACCGGAAATATCTTCCAGCAGCTTCTTGGCGGTATACACGTCGGCGAAAAACGCCGTGGCAATCAGATCACTGGCACGCTGATGGCCGTAACCATGACTGGCCAGCTCGTGCCCCCCATCGACAATCCGACGCACCAGCTGCGGATAGCGTTCGGCGATCCAGCCGAGCGTGAAGAATGTCGCTCGCGTGTGCATTTCTTCGAGCATCAGCAGAATACGCTCGACGTTCCGCTCGACCCGGCACTCGCAGGCGTCCCATCGATCGCGCGCGATATACGGAGCGAACGCCGAAACCTGGAAGTAGTCCTCAACGTCGATCGTCAGGGCGTTGGTCAGCGGCTGGCCGGGCATTTTCGGAAATTCGTTCTAGCTGCCGCGCCGCGCGTGGCGCGCGAGCAACCATTGCGAGAGATCGGCGGCGATTCGCTCCGCCGCCCGCCCATCCCATAGCTCGGGAACGCGTCCGGTCTTGCCGGTACCGGACAGGATCTCGCCGACGCCCTTGCGGATCGCCTGTGGATCGCAGCCGACAAGGGTATTGGTGCCTTGCTCGACGGTAATTGGACGCTCGGTATTCTCGCGAATGGTCAGGCAGGGTACGCCAAGTGCCGTGGTTTCTTCCTGCAGGCCACCGGAATCGGAAAGCACAAGTTTCGCGCCGGCGAGCAAGCCGAGCATTTCCAGGTAACCCTGCGGCGGCAGCAGGACGATGCGCGGACTGGCCAGGATCTCCCCAAGGCCGAAGCGGTCGATGTTGGCGCGCGTGCGCGGATGCAGGGCAAAGACCAGCGGCAGTTGCTCGGAAACTTCGCGCAACACGCTCAGCAAGGGCGCCAGTTGTTCGGCCCGGTCGACATTCGACGGACGGTGCAGCGTCACCACACCATAACCCCGCGGATCGTCGAGAACCGCCGGATCGACACCGGCCATCTGCAGCGTCTTCTTCGGGGAATGGGCGAACTCCCGATTCGACAGCAGGGAATCGATCATCACGTTGCCGACAAAACACACACGTTCCTCGGCGACCCCTTCGCGCGCCAGGTTGGCTTGTGCGCTGCGCTCGGTGGTATACAGGCGGTCGGCGATCTGGTCGGTGAGGACGCGGTTGATCTCCTCCGGCATCGCCCGGTCGTAGCTGCGCAGGCCGGCTTCGACATGGACCACCGGCACCTCCTTCTTGGCGCAGACCAGCGTACAGGCCAGAGTCGAATTCACGTCGCCGACGACCAGCACGCAGGACGGCCGCTGTGCATCGACTACCGGCTCGAAACGCCGCATCACTTCCGCGGTCTGCACCGCATGCGTTGCCGAACCCACCTCGAGATTGATGTCCGGATGCGGCAGACGCAAGTCCACGAACAGGCGATCGTTCATGTCCCGGTCGTAGTGCTGACCGGTATGCACGAGCAGTGTCGGCAGCGCCGGATGGTGGGCGCTGAACGCGCGCAGAATCGGTGCCACTTTCATGAAATTGGGGCGTGCACCGACGACACAGATTACCGGACCCAGATCAGCGGGCCATGACTCATTGACCAAGACGACTTCCCTTCACTGTTTTACCCTTACCGCATCCACCAGTTGCTGCAGCAGCGACAGGACCGCCGCGTTGGTGCGCTCGAGGCGAACCATGCTGCGCTCCATACGGATCATGCGCTGCTCCGCCTGGCCACTCCTGAGATCCGCAATGACGCGCGCGGCCTGACCCGCAGTACTGGCGTCCAACTCCAGCCGCGACAGGTCGATGTCGAGGATGCCGCTCTCCGTCAGTTGCGGGTTGGCGACCGCCGAGCCCGCATCGACCATCTCGCCGGCGGACGGCGATGGGGACGACTGGGTCTCGTCCCGGATCTCCTTGGCCACGTCCTCGACATCGGCACGCGTGAATTCGCTCTTGCCGCCGAGAAAGCCGGCCAGGAGGAGCCGATCGCAATGCGAATTGATGCGCCGGGGAACGCCCCCGCTGGCCTCGAAAAGCGCTTCGAAGGCCCCGGCGTCGAAGCGTGGCGAGCCTTTCGATCCGGCACACCGGAGCCGGTGCTCGATATACGCCTGCGTTTCGTCCTGATCCATCGGACCAATATGGCACGCGGCGATCACGCGCTGGCGCAATTGCTGCATCTGCGCACTTTGCATGATCTTCCGGAACTCGGGCTGACCGATCAGGAAGCTTTGCAGCAAGGCTTGCGTGCCAAACTGAAAATTCGAAAGCATGCGCAGTTCTTCGACTGCGCGCGGCGTCAGGTTCTGTGCCTCGTCGACAATCAGCAGGCATCGCCGGCCCTGTCGGGTGACATCGACGAGGTAAGCCTCGAGGGCAAGCAGCAACTCCGACTTGCCCATATTCCTGGCGCCGACGCCGAAAGCGGCGGCGACCATGCGCAGGATGTCCTCGGCGTCAAGCTGCGTGCTGACCAGTTGGGCAGCCACCACTTTCGCGGAATCGAGATCGTTGAGCAGGCCGCGCACGATGGTGGTCTTGCCCGCACCCACCTCGCCGGTCACGACGATGAAGCCTTCGTTCTGATTCAGACCATACTCGAGGTAAGCCATCGCCCGCCGGTGCTGCTTGCTGGCGAAATAGAACGAAGGATCCGGGTTCAGTTGAAAGGGCTTGCTGGTCAAGCCATAGAAAGACTCGTACATGAGGCCCGATCAGAAGCTGTGCGAGAGGGCACCGGTCAGCGCGCTCTCCGTATAGCTGCTTGCTCCGTCGGCAATCACCCGTCGCGCGCCGATGTTGGCCTGCGTTTTCGGGGAGATGCGGGTAGTCCACAGCACATAGGCCCCTTGCGTCTTGCTGTCCGGCACGTTTTCCAGGTAACTGATACTGCGCTGCTGGGTCAGCGACAGCGACAGCGTCGACAAGCCGGTCAACTGATGCCCCCAGATGACGCCATAACCGCGTTGCAGGGTACGGTTGCTCAAGGAGTAATCATTGGTCACCCCGTTGGCCAGGCCCAGAGGCTGTTGCTCGCTCTCGGTCATGTTCAGGGTCACGGTGTTGCGGGCGCCGAGCAAGGCGAAGGAAAGCTGTTGCAGCGTCTGCAGGTTGGGGCGATCGTTGAGGTAACCATTGACCACCGTGCCGTCAGCCGGCAGCCCCCGGGCTTGCAACACCTGCGTCACCTGCTCGCGAACCGCGTCCGGCGCCATCCCGGGGTTGTTGGCGGCGATAATCGCATAGAAGGCGTCGAAGTTGCTGCCCTGCCCGGTATTCCCGACGCCCGCCGGCTGGAAGGAAACGTTCCTGCTGGCGCGATAGGTCACCATCGAGAGCGGCATCCGGTGACTGAAACTGACGTCGTAGCCATCACCGAAGAAACGCCGGTTCTGGATGGCTGACAGTTCCGTACGCGGGCCTGGCGTCCACACGAAACCATAACCTGAAGTGTTGTGCGTCTCCTGCTGCAGACTCACGTAATTGTTCGACTCCTGCCCCCCGATGAGCGACACGCGCCATTGCGGATTGATTCGGTAAGTCAGGGTGACCCCATAACGCGAGGCCTCGTAGTCCTGGCCGCGCGAGTAGTCGCTGCGCACGTTGCTCGCATCCAGCGCCCAGGAGAGCGGACCCCAACCCGTGAGACCATTGATCCTGCCCACCCACTCGCTGGAGTTGAGGTCAGGCGCCAGACTCGATTGCGAGGAGGTCGTCGTTCCCTTGTAACGCAGGAAGTACTCGGTGGAGGTCAGGAACCTGCCCTTGATATAGGGAGAAATCGAGTAGCTCGACGTTTCCGTCTGGTTACGGTTGACGTTGGCAGTGCTCGGCGAAATCGCGCCAAAGGCAGAAAGATACTGTTGCGAAATGCTGCCCGTCGCATCGATGAACAACCAGTCATCGATGGCTTCCAGCGTCCCGATCGCCGTCAGCGCATTCTGATGCCCGTTCGACGAGGACTCCCGGGCGTAGATCTGTTCGGTAAAGGCGTAACTCAGGCGCAGGCTGGCGCGCGCTCCCTTGCCTTCGATCGAGATCCCCGGGGTGATACCGGTGACCAGATCGCTGGTCCGGTTGCTGGAAGTGAGATAGAGATTGTTGGTCAGCGTCTCGTTGACGGCAAGGGTCGGCGTGATCCGCCAATTCTCGGCATGCGCCGCCGGAATGGCACCGCAAATCAACGCAAAACCCAGCCATGATACGGGCGCCGGGTAGCGCCGGCCGTCCCGAACGGTGGCTGTATCAACAGCGTAACGCCTGCTCCACGGCCCGGCGAAAAGGGCTTGTCCGGTCGTCCCTTCAAGCATCTTCGGCAACCTTGCCATAGCCGTAACCATAGCCGTAACCGTAACCATAGCCGTAACCATCCTGCGTGCTGGTGCGCGCCTGGTTGAGCAGCACCAGTTTCACCGGGCAGGAGTCGATCGCCGCGAGGGCGTGCTTGACCTCACTGCGCACGGTGCTTTCGGCCTTCACGACGACGACGACCTGCCCCATGTGGCTGGCCAGTACCCTCGCCTCGGTGGTCATCAGCAGCGGCGGCGAATCGAAGATGATGATCCGGTCGGGATAACGGTTGGCCATCTCGTCGAGCAACTTGACCATGGCCTCACTGGCCAGCAGTTCGGTCGCACGCGGATGCTGCGTACCACTCGGAAGGATGCTCAACTTGTCGATGCTGGTCCTCATCATGACCTGCGACAGCGCCACCGACTCGTCGGTGAGCACATCGAGGAGGCCTCGCGACGGCGGCAGGCCGAGCATCTTGAGCACCGATGGCTTTGGTACGTCGGCATCGACCAGCATGACCGTGTTGTCCAGTTCCATGGCAATGCTCATCGCCAGGTTGATCGCGGTGAAGCTCTTGCCCTCACCGGAAACAGCGCTGGTCACCATGATCAGGTTGCCGCGCTTGATCGGCGCAGCCCCTCTACCCATGGCGTTGGCGATCAGGGGCCGCTTGATGACCCGATACTGATCGGCAAGCTGCGATCGCGGCGCATCCGGACTGATCAGACCGGCCGCCGAAAGCGCATTGAGATCGATCTCGATGTGACGGGAAACCGCAACGGCGGCCGGCGCAGCCGTGCCTGCCGCCGCTTGTCGCTTGATGATCGGTACCGGCGTCGTTGGCACCGGCGAATCGGCATTCGCGGACGCCGGCGCCTCGGTGTCGGCAGCCGAACCAGTGACCTCGACCCCCGCCTTGCGCAGCTGTTCCAGACGCTTCGCCGCTTGTTCAATGAGGCTCATAGGTGTTCCTCAGGCAGTACGGACGGAAATAAGAAACAAGGCGAGAAGTCCCGCGCCATAGGCCGCGACCAGTGATCCACAGGCAGCAGCAAAGCGCAGCAAATCCTTCCTGTCGCGACGCTGGCTTTCCTCGTCGATGAGCATGGAGACGGTCCCGAGCAGCGGTAGTCCGCAGGCTTCCCGCAGCGAACGCGAATCGAAAAACACCGGTCGGAGCTGACTGGCCGCAAAAGTGGCAGCCACCCCGGCCACCAGAGCCAGAAGCAAGGTCAGCGGCAGGAACAGGTTACGATTCGGGGCCACTGGCTTGGGTGAAGCGCGCGGTGGATCGATCAGCCGAAAATCGACGCCGGCGGTGTTGTCCATCTCGCTCCCGAGGCTGGCCGATTCACGCCGCTGCACCAGTTGTTCATAGTTCTTCCGGTTGATCTCGTAATCGCGATTCAGCTGCGTAAACTCCGCCTCAATCTGGGGCACCAGACTGATCGCCGATTTCAGCCGATCATAGCGCGCCTGATACTCGCCAACACGTGTCTGCAGCGCCGCGACCCGCGCCTCCATTTCGGAGAGGGTAACCTTCAGTTGCTGGTACACAGGATTGGCGTTGACCGAAACGCTGGGATTGGTGACGGCCGTCTTGCGGCGGGCGACGATCTCCTGCTGCTTCTGCTCTTCGAGATCCTTGATCAGGCGGCGCGTGCTCACGACGTCGGGGTGCTTGTCGGTGAAACGCTGCAACATCGCGTCGAGATTGCGCTTGAGGGCGTCTATCCGACTGTCGATCTCCGGCACCGCCACGCCGGCAATCGGCTCCTGGCTTACGTCCGGCAGCACGGTCGGCTCCTCGCCCTGGATCTGGCGCCTGAGCGCGTCACGCGAATTCTGGGCCTCGCGCAGTTCGAGCCGGCTCTGCTCCAGCAGTGCGCCGGTAGCACTCATCTGCGCGAAATGGTCCTTGCCATCGGAATTCTGGTTGGCCAGATTGCGCAGCTTGAATTCCTTCAGTCGCGCCTCGGCCTCCTCGAGTTTCTTCTCGTAGCCGGCGATCTCCTTGTCGAGAAACTTGCGTGCCGCTTCGGTATCCTTGCGGGAGTCGCCGAGATTCGATTCGACAAAGATCGAAACCAGCGATTGCACCACGCGCTTGGCGTGCTCGGGCTGCGTATCGCGGTAGGTGATGGTGTAGATATTGTCGCGCGAAGTATTGTTGATCTTCAGCGACGACATCAGTGTTTCCACCAGCGCTTCCCGGTCCACTTTCGACTGGATGTTCAGATCAAGGTCCGCCATCCGGATCAGCTTCTCGACGTTCGGCCGGTTGATCAAGGTGCGGCTGAGCAGCATGACCTGCTGATCGACGTTCGGCTGTGTGACCAGACCGGACATCAGCGGCCGGAGAATCGACTGGGTATCGACAAAGATGCGCGCCGACGCTTCGTACTTGTCGGGAATGGCCAGGACGGCCGCCACGCTCGCCGCGCCCACGACCCAGGCGACGACGACCCCCAGCCAGCGACGCTTCCACATCCCGCGCAGGACCGTTAACGCCTGTCGAATCAGTTCATCCATCGCATTCAGACTTTATCAGTATCGTTTCAGGGTTATTCCCGACGTTCAGCGACGCAAGGAAAAGCACGCAGGGCATTGCCAGGCGAACCGGCTGAATTAGAACCAGCTCTGCGGAATGATCAGCACGTCGCCGGGTTTCATGTCCACATTCGCCGACACGTCACCCCGCCGGATGAGATCACGCAAGCGAACGCTGTACTGTTGCTTGTTGCCTTCAACCGTGCGCACGATCGACGCCCCGTTGCCATCGGCAAAATCCGTCAGGCCACCAACGGCGATCATCACATCCAGCAGCGTCGTGTTCTGCTTGTACGGCAGCGCCTGCGGCTTCGACGCTTCGCCGACGACACGGATCTGCTCGCTCTGGGTGCCGATGAAACCGGTGACGATCACCGTCACGACCGGATCCCGGATGAAGGTTCCCAGGGCCTTCTCCATGTCACGCCCCAAGGCGGTGGGCGTCTTGCCCATCGCCGGCATGTCCTCGATCAGCGGACCGGCAATCATCCCGTCCGGACGTACGGGGACGGTCATCGAAAGCTCCGGGTTACGCCAGACGATAATGTTGACCTGGTCGCCAGGCCCGATGATATAGCGATAGTCAGCGGAGGCTGCCAAAGCGGGTGCCGGTGGATACGAAGCACAGCCCGTCACCAGGGCTCCGAGCACCGCGAGCAAAACCCAACGAAATGCGACGCCACTCACATCATGCAGGCGTGTAACCATAATGCTCTCCTTTTTAGTCGCCAGCTTGGAAAACGGCTTGCGGCAAGTCTCAAAGCCCCGGCGCCGACGGATACCGATATGCGCGCCACAGTATAGTGGAATTGGCAGGGCACACAAAAGTGTAGCGCCGGAGCCGACAAACTAGCCTGGGCACTCAAGGCGCCGGCCGGCAAGCCGTACAGATCCTGCCAGAGCCCCGACGCAAGCAACAATATACTTTTTCAACAATGACTTACAAACCACAGCCGGGGTTCTTGCAGGCCCCCGAAGGGTCGCCATCACTGCCGCCACGGAGCCAGGGCAGGCAAACAGAGAGGCCTGCAGCGCCCTCTCGACGCGGCGCATGTTGTCGCATCACCACCACACCCCCCACGGCTTGTCTCGCCCGGCGCCTGGTCGGCAGTCCCCGGAACACCCTGACCAACGACAGATTACCTGCTCCAGCGGATCGGGGAAGGGAAATAACGCACACTCGACCACACGTCAACGCAGACGCGACAAACTATCGGCATCCCGGCGGGCATGTTGCCGCAGGAAAAACGATCGCGGTCAGGGTTCTTTCAGGGGGGCTAATGCGGTTTCCAGCAATGCGCATACCGACCATGGGCGCACTCCCTTCCCTTCAAGGGGAGGGCTGGGGTGGGGATGGGGTGATCATGCATGGAAAGGACGGCTCTTTTCCCCATCCCCCTCCCAACACTTCCAATCGCAAACGTCGCTGTCGCGACCTTCCCCTTGAAAGGGGAGGAGTTCCTTTGGCAATTTTGTCCATGCATCGGAATTCCGGGATGTTTTTCTGGAAATCGCCCAAAGGGGCGTCGATACTTGCTGATGCGATCTAGTTCGATCGCGCCTTGCGCAAGGCCTCAATCCGCGACGAGGCTTTTTCGGAGGGGATGAAGCGCTGTGGATGGTCGGCGAGAAAAAGGCCTCGCTCGCCGGCGCTGCGCTGTCGCAGGAACCAAAGCCCGGACTGACCGACACGGTATTGAAGATCGGTGCTGGAGATCGGCCGCTCAGGCGCGGGCAGGACCAGGAAGACCACCGACAGGTCGGCCGCGCCCTTAAACACCGCATCGACCTTGATCACCGCCAGGAAAAGGTCTTCGCCAGCGACGCGTACCGAACTCTGGCCGATCAAGGTGCCGGTGAGCACGAGGTCCGAGCGCTCAAGCAGCTCGGAATCCGACAGGCGCGTCCACATCGCCGCGGCGTCAAGGCCGACGACGAGCAGGAAGCCGCAGAGGAGGGTTCGCAACCATGCCGAATAGCGTCTCAACATCCAGAGAAATCCTGTGTAATGCGTGGAGGTCCACCGGAGGCGAAAGCACTTCGGTGGACAGTCTCCGACAAACCAACTAGACCGCTGCCGCACGCCGCCTGCGGCCGAACACACCCAGGGCCGCGCCGGCGAGGGCCAGCAGTGCCGCCGCGCCCGGCTCCGGTACGCCATGCACCGGCGCACGGCCATAGATGAATTGCATGCCGGCGATGTCATCGGCCTGCGGACCGGAGAACGCTTCCGTATAGAACGGATTCATCAGCGAATTGGGAACCGCCGTGTGCCCAAGGCCGAGCGCGTGCCCGATTTCGTGCGCGGTCACCTGGAAAATATCGAAAGCGTTGGGGTCACCACCGAAACCAACCTTCCAGAAATCGGCGGTGTCGTAGTGCATGTCCCCCGCGGCCGTATTGCCATTGTTCGGCGGGAAATAACCGTGCGCCAGAACACCAAATTGACCATCGAAAAAGTGGCCACCGAATCGGAAATCGCCCGCAGTTCCCGGGGCGTTGAACGCCGAGCCGTCATCGGCCACCAGGGTGAACGTGAGGTTGGCGACCGATGACCAGGCAGCCAGAGCCGCGTCGATTGCGCTCAGGTAACCCACGGGCATGAAGTCGGCAAGAGCGGTGAACGTGCAGCCGACACCTTCAGCGGCGCAACTGGTCCCAGTGGGCATGAAACTGTAGGTGACCGAGGCACCGGTCCCAAAAGCTGGCGGACCCCACTTGCCGGGGGAGGTTGGCCCAAGAACAAACGCCGAAGCCGACGTGGCGGCCAGCGCACCACCGACGAGCAGCGTAGCAGCAACAATTTGCCTGATTTTCATATTCAGAACCCTTTCTGGAAACTTGCGAAGTAGACGCGCCGAAATGGACACACCGTAACCTAAGCACGTTTCAGACCATGCTGCTCAACCTGCTATTTATGAATTGCTTTATTATTTTTATGCGGGAACCCCGAGCGGCAATTGTAAATAATTCCAACACTCTACCCCGGATAGCGTGACCCGGATCGGCTTGCCGCGCATCCGCTCCAAAACCCCGGCCGGGGTGCGTGACCCATCGCCGACCGGGGTGTCCTGCACGGGCGCCGGCAATCAGGCGTCTACTTCGACCACGTTGCTGACCGGTCCCTTGCCCGCCTTGTTCGCGGCATACGCCCGGTATTCCAGCCTCTTGCCGCTGACCTGGTTGGCCAGCGTGATTTCCGATTCGACGGCGGTGGCGACCTGCTTCCACACCCCGTCCGGCAGTTCGCGCATCTCCACCACGTAATAGCTGGGCTTGCCGCCTTCGGAGGGTTCCTTCCAGTCGAGGAATATCCAGCCCGGACCCCGGCGTGGCGCTTCGAGCATCCGGCACTGGCCGGGCAGCGGCTGCGAGCCCGGCGTACGACGCCCGGACCAGCCGAAATGCGCGAGCTGGTCTTCGCTCGCAGCGGCGTTTTCAATATAACGAAGCACCGACCGCAAGGCATCGGCCAGCTTGTCCAGACCGCCCTGTTTGGCCGTGACGGCTTCGCTCACCAGCGCCTGCTGGCGGATCAGCGCGTCACGCAAGGCGAGGAAGGCATCAAGCTGGGTGCGGATTTCCGGCGCGGTGTAGGGTGGTCGGGTGAAGGTCTCGGCCTGGGTGGTCAGGCCCTGGATGATCGACTGGGCGAGCACGACTATGTCGGATTCGCGGGTAGGAAAAGTTGCCATGGTGAACTCCCGTTAAAGAAGGTAACTAATTTGGCACCTGAGTTCGGAGAGCAGCCCCTGCACTCTCCGAGCCGGGAAAACGCTCCCGGCAGACAACAGAATAGTCAAAAATCAAGCCGGCTGCGAAGAAAATTCACTGCTGAAACAAGGTGCTTCGCGGCTTGTGTCCAGACCGGCGGTGTGCGGCCGCGAAACCGCGTTTTCCGACCGGGACTGGATCGAATCGGTCCTGAAACGCGGCAAACGAGGCCGGCTCTCGAACACACCGCGCCTGGTCAGAGCGATTCGCGGCCTGTTGCGGGTGATTGTGAATTCATCTGGATGATTGCCGATTTCGTTCGGGTCAATCCTGGCCGCGGGCGGTCGAGATCAATTGCTCCTGCTGCGACTGCCGGCAGCAAACCACCAGCGTGCGGCTCTTTTTCGCCAATCGAAGGCGATGCGCGCGCATCGAGGCCAGAGGCGACGAAGCGGAGGCTTCATCGCGGGCACTCGAAGCCCGTTGGCGGTGCGCGGAAGCCCCCTGCGGGCCATTCGCAGCGTCGAATCGGTTTCTGAAATTTGATATTGGTGAATGCAAGCGTCGTCCGACAGGAACGAAGGCTGGCATCCGGGGGGCGAGGCGTGGAGAGGTTGAGTGCAATAACTTTCACCGTTGCTCCCAACCGTTGCTGCTGTTAGCAGTGCCCACGCTGCAGGGAAAATTGGAGCGTCAAGGCTGATCAGGTAAACAAGCCCGCCGCAGCGTCCAGACGCCCGCGTGCATACACCTGACGTTACCTGTGAGGCGTCGCCGCGGGCCAGTTCACCGCCTCGGCAATCTCCGCTGGCGGTACGGGAAGTGTAGGAAAAACGCGCCATACCAGCGGCGAGCGCGGAAAAAAGACAACCCAGATCGTTACCAGAATACACATCAGGTAAGCCCACAGCCCCTGATTGACTACAAACCACTCTTCCAGACGACCCTTGTAGGGCATGATCACTTCGTCATAAAACCGCTCGGGTTCGCCACTGGCATGCATCATGTCTTCCTCGTCACGGAACACAATCGAGCCAATACCGGACAAGCCGGGTCGAACCTGGACAATCCTTGCTTGTGAAGCTTCCGGAAATGCGTCAAAACAACGCTGCGTCTGCGGCCTCGGACCCACGAGACTCATATCGCCAATCAGGATGTTGAACAACTGCGGCAACTCGTTGATCTTGGTCTTGCGCAGCAAACGACCCAGCGGCAAAACGCGAGGATCGTTCTTGACCGTAACCGTGCCGGTACCGATACTGGGGCTGTTTTTCAGCATTGTGGCAAATTTATAAACCCCGAAAAGCTTGCCACCGCGCCCCACCCGATTCTGCAGATAAAAAACTTCACCCTCGCCACTAAGTCGCAGCACGATCATGATGGGCACCAGCAGTGGTGACAACACCAGGAGTGCCAATCCGGAAAGTAGAATATCGAGAAATCTTTGCATCGCATTCACATCCTGCTATCCAGATATTTCCCGGTTTCCTTGTGCGCGAAATCCGGAAGCATACGGTTGAACAAGGCCACGATTTCCGGCTTGTCCCACGTGGGAAGGCGGCGAATCCGGTCAATCTCCGACAGGAAGTATTCAAGGCTGGACGCCTGAAAAACTGGCTCGTTGGGAATCACGCCGATACTTTCGAATCGCTCCATGTCCAGCGCCTCGCCATCAGTGAAAAACTCTTCGAAGTCTTTCTCGCCAGTCGTATCGCTTGTAAAGAAAAACACCGGCCAGCGCTTGCTTGGAATCAGTTCTGCCGCTCGCTCTCGCGCCTCCTCCTCACTCTGACATTCGAACGGCTCAAACCCCAGTCCTTGCAGGTAAGCCACAGCAATATCGCTGAAACGGGTCAGATGCAAAGCATCACTGAGTTTGGGGAAGAAAATATCGCGGTTTTCACCCAGCAGGCACGACATCAAGCACAACTCTCCGGATTCCTGTGGAGTGACAAAATAACGACGCACATCGTTGGGTGCCGAAATCGGCTGTCGTTTGGCAAAACGCTGGTTGAATCCATGCAACAGCGAACCATCCGAAAACGCCACATTGGCAAACCGCGCGGTCGAGATCGGCAGGCTCAGGCTTTCGCGCATCAGATACATCTCCATGATCCGCTTGCTCGCCCCCATCATATTCACTGGATTGGCCGCCTTGTCCGTGGATACGCAGAAATACTTGCGCGCCCCCTTCCGTCGTGCCTGCGCTATCGTCGCCAACGTGTTGAGTACATTCACTTCGATCAGCCGCATCAGTGTGAATGGATCCTTCTCGCTGCGCACGTGTTTGAGGGCTGACAGATTCAGCACGTAGTCGTAACCATCCCCCATGTTCATCAACGCATCGAATTCCCGCGTGCCACAATCGATGGCGAAGGTGCGAAAGTCCCCATCGATGTAGCCAAGCGTGCTGCGAATGTCGCGCACCAACTCGACCATGTTGTTCTCGCTGATGTCAACAACGTCCAGTGAGCGTGGCTTGCGCCTGAATATTTCACGCGTTACCGCTTGCCCGATCGACCCTGCCCCGCCTATCACCAGAAAGCGCCCATCCTGCACAAGTTCCGACAGAATTGGCTCATTGCGCGCCAGATCAACAACAAACAATGGCCGCTCACGGCCAAGCAACTCAAGCATCTTCATGTCTCGAATCTCCTCATCGCGCCATCTGGCACACATGACGGCAGATTGACTACCCGATCTGCCAGCCATATCGAGTTCTCCAATCGATCACGCTGGCAACCTTTGAACATCTCCAGTTGATTCATCAGGCGCCAGATTGGTCGCATCATCACACCCTCGCTGTTCGCGTACACCAACAATGCATCCCTCTCCTCACGGTTTTCGAGAATGATTGCATTCAACCAATAGTTGGGCTGCGTGTCCGCAGGCGCCGTCACAAACGCAATCCCATGATTCTCGCAGAAGTTTCGATAAGACATGGCGACTTCCGCTTTGATCTGCAGCATGTCGGGAAGTTTTTCCATCTGTGCACAGCCCAGGGCGGCATTGAGATTGGGCATTCGGTAGTTGTACCCGACTTCGTCATGGACGAATTCAAATGGATGCGGCACTTTCGCGGTCGTCGTCAGATGCTTCGCGCGTTTTGCCAAACCCTCGTCATCCGTCAAGATCATCCCACCGCCGCCGGTAGTGATCACCTTGTTGCCATTGAAGCTGAGCGTGGACAACCGTCCGAAGGTGCCGGTATGTCTGCCATTGATGTAACTCCCCAACGATTCCGCAGCATCCTCGATGGTGGTGATACCAAATTCCTGGCAAACGTCAACGATTTCCTGGACCCTGCACGGCAAGCCAAAGGTATGCATGGGAACACAGGCACGGATACGCGCGCCCGTCTGTCGATTGCAACACTGCCCCTCCTGCAGCAGGGTATTGACCTGCAGCCACTCGCGCAGGGCCGAAGGACTCATGCCCATGGTATCGAGATCGACATCGACGAATACCGGTCGGGCACCGCGGTAACTGATCGCATTGCACGTGGCCACGAAGGTCAGTGCCTGACTGATCACTTCGTCACCACGCTGGACGTCCGCAAGCTCAAGCGCCACATGCAGTGCAGACGTACCGTTTACCGTTGCCACCGCCCACGCAGAACCGGTGAACGCCGCGACGCGCCTTTCGAATTCATCCACGCGTGCCCCGACCGATGAAACAAAGTTGGAATCGATCGCCTCGACAACATATCTACGCTCATTACCTTCGAACACGGGACGATGTAGCGGGACACATCCGCTACCATAGATCCTGCGGATCTCCGTGATCAGTTCTTCAAAAAAAACCTTAGACTTGGTCATCCTTTACAACCTTCACTATTGAGCATTACTCATGGCACCGATCACGCGATCAGTCCATGGACACAAAGACAGCCTTCTGATCCACCTCGCGAATCGAATGCCTCGCTTTCTCGTCGGCGAACCAGAACCTCTGTTCCGCAAGTTGCATCATCGCCCAGTCCGACAAAGAGTCTGACCAACCCTCGGCAACGGCACCGACATGAAAATCAGAGCCTACGGCCTGCTGAATGCAGGCTGGCTTGTTCTCTCCGTAGCATGGCACACCACTAATCGCCCCGGTAAATACTCCATCCACCCTAACGAACCTGGTCCCCACCACCGTTACTGTCCAATCCGAGAAAACATGCTCCACCGCCAACTCCGCACTTGCGGTGACAATCAATACATCAAATCCGCCGGCGCACTTCTCCCGAATCGTTTCGAGCATGCTCGGCCTGAGCAGCGGAGCGACCAGTCGCGAATAATTCGCCAGTGCATTTCGCAATCCTCTGTCATCCAGACCGGCCAGCATCCGGCCGACCGCGTCATCCTTGGCTGCCTGCAGGTCCGCCACCGTCCGACTGTTAAGCATCCGCCATATCCCCGAAGCCAGTCGCAAGCAGAGCCTTGGTCGTGCAAAGAGAAGGGATAGCAACAGCGACCGCGTTGTATCTCGACGGGTAATTGTTCCGTCGAAATCCATTAGGACGTACTTCTTCACCTGACCATGCCCTCTTCGCCAGGATTCAGGCTGCCTGCGGCAATCATTCTCTTCAGGTAGACTCCCACCTCCCCGAAAAAGACCAATGGATCATCCCAAAACCAATCGTCCACGTAATCGGCATTCGCCTCAAAAAGGATTTCCGACATTTCGCGGATTCGTCCTCTGCTGGCGGACTTTGCAGCAACCAGCAGATCACCAAGCAACCAACGCGAGCGCCAGGGCATCTTTAGCTTTCGCGATGCGTGGTAGCGAACCGCTTCGGCCTCCCCTGTCGTCGCACAAAGCCATGCCAAGTACGGAAACTCGACACCAGCACTAACCGCCAACGAAATCGACCCCCATAGCCGTGGGTTCACCTCGATAAACCAGAATTGTCCAGTCTCCGGGCATACCTTGAACTCGCACATTGCCAGCCCATGCCAACCAATAGTATCGAAGATCGATCGGGCCGCATGCTCAATCGCCAGATTCAATGCCGCTTCTCTTAGAGTACTCGTTCCTCCTGTCGCGATCTTTTCTCGAATGCGACGATGCGTAAACGACGCAACATGCTTGCCTCGCCAGTAGAGGACCGAGACACCCCACCCCTCACCTTTAACGTATTCCTCCACTTGGGGAAGTCGCTCGCCAGAAAGCCTGTACTCCTCCACCAGGCGCTTCACGAGTTCTTCGGCATCGACCGGGGAATCCGCATAAAATACCCCTTTCGCACTATTACCCGTGAGCAACTTGACGACATAGCGTTGAATACCCAGCGCCTGCCCCTTTACCGCGATTTCGGCCGGGTTATCATAGGATAACCGCTTGGAAATGGGTACGTTGCAGGCTTGTGCCAAGTCATAGGACTTTGACTTGTCATTGAACAGGGCACAGTGCTCGGCATTCGGCAGGAGTACCGTCAAATCCTCATGCAGTTGTCCTCGATGCCTAGCCAGCACTTCCGTTTCGTTGTGAGACGGCAGCACGAATCCAATGGCTCTCCGCTCGCAAATCTCCAGGATGTCCGCAACAAAGCCGTCTTCATCGCCATAATGCGAGCGATACAATGAAAAGCTGTTCTTGCGCCTTGATACCTGACACATGCCCAAACCCAGGCTATCTGCAACATCGACGGGGATGCCGTGATCGGTAAGGTTGCGCAGAGCCGCATAAGACGACCTTACCCATCCATAAGTAACCAATACAGATTTCATTGTGTACCCACTAATAAAATTCCTGTCTGGATTGTGTAATTGCTACCTTACAACCAATCTCTTGCGTGATAGCGATGCAATCAGCAGATATTGGCAGTAAATCATAATACTAGCTATAAGGTGTTTACCAAAAACTCCGGTCCTGATTCCAATATAAGCATAGGGAATAAATGCAGCGGCAAAAAGAGTAGCCAGAAATGGGGATTGATATCTATCGAGTCGTTGCTGAACCATGGAAAGAACCGCCATGAATATAACCGCAACCATGACGACCCCTAAATATCCCGCTGATGCATAACCTTCTCCAACAATTCCAGGGGCCTTCTCGCTGCCCACACTAGCCTCACTTGGAAAATAAATTCTATTCAACGTGCTGGTCATAGGCTTGTCCGGCCAGATATCTCTCGGAACCAAAAAAATGGGCACATCCAGCACGTGCAGGAAGCCAGAATGTCCATCGTAGTCGGCTTGTTTAATCATATGTTGCGTGACATCGAGATGTTCCACACTCCTAGTGAAGGAATCTACGGCGGAATCCACCGAGAACTCGTCTAGTACACTAACTCGTAGCGCTTGGAAACCAACGAAAATCATCAGCAACAGCAGTGCTGAAAACACAGCAATTCTAAAGCTAAACCCCCTATAGCGAATGAAGGTTGCCAGAAGTATCAGGATAGTCGCAACGGCATTATGACGAACAGTAAGCAGTACAAAGCCAGTCATTGATGCCAAAAAAAAGCAGATAAAAAGAGCCAAAATGACATATCTTTGCTTGGACTCCAACCACAGCGCCAGAAGGAGGGCCAAGCCGATCGGACTAGCCCAAGCCAGTATCCCAAGAATTCCACTTTCAGAGGAATGAACGCGAACTTCGAGGTAACTACGCCCCCCTCCCTCTAACAGCACCGCGAACAAGCCTCCGGCGTAGTAAAGGCTTAAGAATACCGATCCAATTCCGATGATGCAAAAAAATACACCAAGAGCTGGCAACAACTTGCGATGACCAATCTGAGGAGGTGATTTACCGAACTTCACCTTGACGCGACGAACCGCAAGTGCAGTTATAATCATCGACAGAAAGCAAATGACTATTGAAATTACCAGCTGATTACCGACCTCAGCGGTAAACAAGGGGAAAATATATACCACAAGAAATGTTATAATGGCTATATTAGGCAACAACCACATGGTGGGACTATTTCGGGCCAGTCCGTACACTACGGCTGCGGCTAGAGCAATCAGCAGCACTGCAGACAACACAACCATCCGGAGTCTCCAAGCTATAGAGTAGATTTTTCAGGCGGTCCCTTAGCCACGATGCAATGCCAAAACAGCGTGCATTTGCATCCTGGCCAGCCCCGACAGGCTTGGGATCATATAATTCAATGCGACATAAGCGAAAAATTGCGAAATCAATGTCGCCACACAAGCCCCGGCCGCACCGTAATAAGGGATCAACGCAAGATTCAACAGGAGATTGAGGGCAAGGCCGATACCGGTTCGGATGAGTTCAAAGCGCCCAAGCTTCTCGGCAACAAGCCAGCGATGCGATACGATGCCCCAGAACGCCGGGACCATAACCCAGGCGTGTAGTACCAGCAACCAGCTTGATCCGCGGTAGCCCTCTCCAAACAACCTCAGGATCAGGAAGTCGGAGCCATAAGTCAGAGCAAGCGAAATGCCCAAACCTGCAATCAGGAAGCCTCGAAACAGCAGTACAAATCCCCTTTCGTAGCTTTCTTTTCCTGCAATTCTCAGACGGAGAAGACTAGGAAAAAGCACAATACAGGCTATTGTCGCGAGAGTGAAGAAAGATTCGCTGATACGCAGCGCAGCCGAGTACAGTCCGACACTTTCAACCCCCACCATCCAGGTCAACATCAACTGATCCGCTCGCATGTAAAAGATTACTGAAACACTTGCCAGAAGAAAGGGGAAACCTTGGCGTATATAGTCCTTGACGATAACCAAAGAAAAGCTTCGCACCGCCAGGATCTGTCCAAGCATCCCGGTTTTCAGCAAAACCAATAACGTAATTGCCGCTGAGACGGCACCTTCAATAAAGATGCTTGTCCAGAATACCTCTACTGAAGCATCGATCCAAACGAGCGTCAGCTTCAACCCTGCGCTGCATAACACCACCACCGACTGGGCAGCAGCAAGAGCGGAAAATCGCTCGCCTGCCTGAAGCAAGGATTCGAATACGGAGACACTGGACAAGGCGTAGGTGAAACCCAGTACGATCAGATATGGCCAAAACGGCCATAACGAAGGCGTAAGAAGGACCATCAAAGTGAAAGAGACGGTGGCTACCAACGCACCAAGAAGCCGCGCCAGCAGGACGTGTGCCAGTGCCCCCCCACTCATCTCGTTGCCCACGCGATCGCGTACGATGATATCGTCCAGGCCAAACTTTGGCAGGGTATTGAGAATTATGAATATACCAAAAACGAAGGAAAAGAGTCCGAATTGGGCAACACCTAGATATCTCGCCATCAGTGCGTCAACAAGGATTAGAGACAGAAGCTTCAGAACTTTTGGCAGGCTGACCACTGCCATTCTTATCACAACCGCTTTGTTCATTCTAGGCCTTGGTGCGGGAAAGGATCATGGTTGACACGATTGCAACTCTGGACACTCAATCATCGAGTGTCTTGTACAGCTCGACAGTCCTCCTGGCCATAATTCGATCAGAAAATCGACTTGCCCGCGTAATCCCATTGGTGATCAGGATTGCTCTATCAGCGCCTTTCGCAATTCCTTGTAGCGCTCTCTCTGCTGATTCCAGATCATGAGGATCGAAGAGCTCTGCCGCATCGCCGACAACTTCTGGAATTGACGATGTGTTTGAGCAAATGACTGGACAACCACAAGCCATTGCTTCCACCGGCGGAATGCCAAATCCTTCATACAGGGACGGATAGATCAGGGCATATGCGCTCCTGTAGATATCACGCAACATCGACACGGCAACATTTTGTAGCCGAGTAACCTTGTGTTCCAGGCCCAGTTCATTCATCAACTTCTGTTCCGCTGTACTGAATGCTGATCCGCCAACCACCTGCAGCGTCAGCCCAAGATCGCACGCCGTTTCAGTTGATAGCAGCCGTAGAGCCATGCCGAAGTTTTTATGCAATCCTCTGGCGCCGACATAAACCAGAATTTTTTTGTTCGCTGGGAGAGCATGATTGTCAACTGGCAGCGGGAAGAAAAACTCAAGGTCAATTCCATTATGAATCACCCTCACCTTATCGGGTTCGATCCACGGATAGAACTTCAGCAGATCATCTTTGGTGTTCTGCGATACCGTGATGATGCTGGCAGCCTGCCTGAGCGCGCGCCGTTTCTGAAAAAGGTGAAGAGCGCGACGCATACCGGAATCGAACTTCTCCGCAACGCAATCGTGCACCGTGACCACATTGCGCGTGAATTTTGTTTCATTTACACGGAAGTAGCTGCTATGGAAAACGCGCGGGGCCTGTGTCAGTCGCAGCGGCTTGAACCGGCGCCACAACAGGGGTCCGGACTCCTCTATGACGGGAACGGTCTTACCGCGGGCACCAGCAAATTCCTCGCGTTGCCCGCGAGCCTGGAGAATCCTTATATCCATGTCGGAGTGGGCAACAGCCTCCTTTAAAATGTTTCGCCATATGGAACTGATGCCGCCGAATGACTGAAGCTCGAATATTATGTTATCAAGCACTATCATTTATTTTTAATCTTAATTTTGGGATTCATGTAAAGCCAATTATGGGATGATGGTAGGAACAGGCTACATACCGGTTCGACGGAACACAAGCCTCAACACACGCCTGATGTTATATCCGGGCAAATGCCGCTGTCGCTCAAAGCTTAGCCCTTCGCGCCATGCGCTGCAAGTCGCTCAGAAAAATTATTTCCCTAAAGTTTTGAGCGCATTAACTGCATAATTCTACTTACAAAACTACTGACTATATTACCATCATCAGAAGCTAATTCTATATACAATCTACGCAATTTACTGCTACTATTTTGTATTTCATCTGAATTAGTACTATAAAGATAGTTAACTAATTTAATATTTCGCTTGTTTTTAAATGTTTTATTATACACTTTTTCTGGAACAGGTGTCTTAAGCAATTTGTGAGAAAGATACATAACAGTCGATATCCGTATACCCGCATTATCTTCCATTTCCCACTTCACGATATGATCCCAGTTAATATTGCATGCCCTTGCCAATCTATCAATATCAACATATAAACGAAGGCCTGGGCTCATCGTATAGTAATGCCCTGCTGCAATATGAAGAGCACAGAAATACATTAATGCAGTATCGTCAAGCACTCTGATATTGGTGTCGGATATTAACCTAGCCAAAAGCCTATCTTTAGCCAACCTATTTTCGTATCGATCTTGAATAAGAAACGCTCTAGTTACCGGCTTCCATGCAACATTTATCCAAAACCCCCCTTCAATAATATCACAATTACCAAATTGCATGCTCTGCCCAGAATACTCACCAATTGATTCAGGCTGCTCTTTACCAATAAAATTAAACCCCCTTAGACAATCAATAATTTTATATCTTTCGGCAATATCTGCAGACAAATCAACATCACCCGAACAGAAACACCCTATACATAGCTTACTTGCAAGAACAACAGCAAAGTTTTCTATTAATAATAGAGACTTGCAATCAAAATTTTCCATCGCGGCAAAAATTGAATTCAATATTGCTTTAATTTTTTGATTTCTTTGAACAAAAAAATTATGTTTTTCTTGCCAAAAGGATATATCACAATCTAAAGCTATCAATACATGTGCCGCAAACGGAACAATTTTATTATCGACAGCAATCTTTTCGAAGGCTTCCCGGCCATATCGGCCATAATAATCCCGCAAACAAGTTCTTTCTTCTGCTGACAAACTTTCCACATCCCTTAACAGTAGAGATGTTAAATTTTTTCTCTTGTAAACAACTTGGCATCCTTGTGAAGCCTTTTCCTTTTTCCTATTTATTAATATATTGGTGTTATTAATCATAGTCACTCAACTTTCGCAGCTGCTTAAAATATATAACACACTGAAATTATCAATAGAAAAGAATAGGAAATCCAACGCCCCCCATAGGAATCGCACCGGGATGGGGATAAATCTCACGCGTAATCCCGGAATTTTTCAGCGCCACGAGAGCTATCACTGCTTCTGCCAGAGCGTTCGCAACAACATCAAGCTCGTCCATATATGCTTGAATACGTGCTCTGTTGAGTTCAAATGCGTCCTTCCAGTGATCCGGCAACGGCGTGTGCTGGTACAACGTATGGCTAAGCATATGTGCAATATTCGGGGTTACACCATTGATTGTCGCCGACTTGTAAATCGTTTCGTCACCTAATTTCTTATACTTTGCAGCGATTACATTGTGGTCAACCCGGGTTATGTGGCGTATTCCATCGCAGAGGAAGCTCTCCGCTTCTGACATTGTGTAGGGCACTCAATTCTCCTTCTTCAGAGCAGAACTCATCTTGTCTACGAATCCCTTTGCACAGCTACTCCGTGCGTGGTGGGCGAGACAGTACTTCCGGGAGTTTTCCTGCATGGATTTCAATCGGTTTTTATCGCCGGCCAGCGCAGTGATTGCCTGTGCGAGACGCTCAGGATCCCCCGGTGAGAGAGAAACTCCGCACTGAGCTTCCGCAATAATATCCGACAATTCGCTCTCCCCATGACAAATTGCGATGACTGCTGAGCCAGCAGCCATGTAAAAGAATGTCTTGCTGGGAATCATCAGCCCTTCTGCACCAGTATCGAGTGCAACAAGGGATATGTCGGCGAGCGACATTGTGTATGGTAGCCTCTCTTCGGACTGGAAGGGGAGCACCTTGAGGTTATCCAGACGCTTGCTCTGGGCGAAGTCATTCGCCTCCTGCCACTTGGCGCCTTCACCAATCAGGAGAAAGCATATGTCGCTGTGTTCCGAAAGGAGTTCCGCTGCCTGCAGAATGCTGTTGATGTCATGGCTGTAGCCCATGTTTCCCGAATAGAGCACCACTGTCTTGTCCTCGACACCGAACAACTTTGCCAGTGGATTCTCGGAACGTGTGCGCGGGCGTATTGATTCGGTATCTGCCCATGGTGGAACCACTTCAACCCGTGCCAATGCAGTTATCTCGGGACTGAATTGCTTGGAGAGCCGTTCGGCCATTCGGCGTCCGATCGTGAAAACACCTTCGGATCTGTTCCAGACAAGACGATTCGTACTCCGCCAGAGACGCGTGATCAACCCATGCTCGCTCAGCGATCCGAAGCTGACAAGAGTATCCGGGTGCAGATCGTAAACCAGTACAAAATAACGATGACCGCGCAAAATACTTGCCAACCATGCCAAAGGCCCAAGTGTAGGGGGATTGGACACGATGATCATTATGCTGCCTTTGGGCAATGACATCATCTGGAAGAATGCGGAGAGAGTATAGGCGAACCAAGAGAATGCGCGAGCAGACTTGCTGCTCCGTTCATATGCGGGCATTGGGTGTATTCTGAGCGAGCCGATATTTGTGCCATATGCCAGAGTATCCGGGTGGCCCGTGAAGAGCGTACCTCCACTTTCTGCCCTTTCTGATATCTCTAATGCCAGTTCACGAAAGAGAGGGCCTGCCATCTGGTTGAACATACTGACATGTTGCAAAATAATCGCCTCCATTGATTTCCGAGCCTGATCCGGCAAGGAGCTTCTCGGACGAAACTTCAGTACTCTCGGGGTAATTAGTCATGTAAGCGTGCCAGGAACGGCTCGACCTCGGGAAGCCACTGCACCAGGTTCCAGGAGGTATCGTGCAGTGCCCCCGCCGCACTCTCCTGCAGTTTCAAACTGAGCTCTTCAAGCAAGAACAACGCAAAGTATCGTTCAATATTCGCATGGTGGTTGATGAACCATGACTTCAGTCCTCCATTTGCTCTTGCCGTATTTAGGAGTTGCGCTAGCCGTGCCTCCAGACCGACAGCAAAGCGACTGCTGGACATATAGACAAGGTAGTCGTAGGCCTCCGATCGTGGCTTGCTGTATTCCCAATCGATAATATTTACTTCTTCGCCGTCGACAAGGATATTGGCAGGCTGAAAGTCGCCGTGCGACTGAACAATCACGACTTGTTCTTGCCCGGAGCTTGCGACAACACTACCCGCGCGTTCCTTGAAACTCCTTAGCTTAGCGAGGAAATCCGGTGGCATCCTCGACCCAGTCCGTACGAAAAGGGCATCGAGTTCCCGGAAAAGCTGATCAAGGTAGCGGTCCACTCCTTCCGACACCCTGGTTTCCAAGTACAGCCTGCATAAACTACCGACGGCGCGTGCCTCGGCGGCCGCTCTCTGTGCCGACTGGGGCATCCGGTTTAATGGTAGCCCGCGGACGCGCTCTTCTATGTACCAGGCGTTGTGCTCAGGTGCATCTGCAACTCTAGGTGCCAGAAGAAAAGGAAAACGTTGCCTGATAGCTGCATCACGACACGTCATTTCGATATCGAAACCCGCTTTCGGGAACACCATCGATGACTGCCTGCGAAAGTCGATTATGCGTATGCTATGGTTCCCCGGTATGAAGACCCATTCCTTCATGTCTCCCGGGGGCGCCGTAATTGTGAACATGACGGGTGCCGTAACGCTCTCCAGCGGATTTCTGACCGCTAACCCGGCGTAGGTGTTTTGGGCCAATCGGCGAAGAAGACTCGGATGATATCGGAATTCTCTGGTAACCTCATCAAGCAATTTCCGTGGCAATGTCACAGGATAGATTACATTGAGTTGCGCGTTCTGCCGAAATTGCAGGCCTTCACCCGCACCCCAACATAGACTCCCAGGCCAGTTGGCGTAGCGGACGAGAAAGCGCTCCAAAGACTCCTTGAAGATCTCTGGAAAATTTTCGCGCGCATTGAGCAGTTCGATTTTCATCTGACGGGTTACAGTGGTTTCGTCCCGACAACGCCTGCTCTGATCTTGGCCTGTATTTCTTCGATGGGCGACTGGCAATCGATTTTTAAGATATCTGGGTGGTCAAAATCAGCTGCGTTGAGATACTCATGCAGACGATATTCAAGAGTTTCTGGGCTATCCGGAAAGGGTTCGTTCTTCGCAAGCGAACGCGCCAGGCTAACGTCGACCGGGACATATAACAGGAAGTGCAAGTCTGGTCGTGGCGAAACGGCGACCAGCAGTCGCCAGAGCCACATCCTTGTCGAAAACTGCATTGGAAAGTTCCTGCAGAAATCGATTCTGGTGTCTGCAACGTATCGATCACAGATCACGGTCCGTCCTATCCAGTTCAACAACCGAAGGTATATGGCGTATAGCAGGACCATGTCCAACATTGCTGCTATCAGCCAGACACGTGCTACGAACGGCCTTGAGATCATTCCTTTTCGCTTTGCCGCGTAGTTGCTGTCTTCCAGAACACTATTCTTATTCAATAATCGCTTGGCTGCGCCCTTGATTGCGGTGAGCAATGGCGTGTAACCTCCACGCGCCCAAAGATACTTGGTCCGAATCCCCTTCGATTCAAGAAACTCGGTGAGCAGTGAAATCTGGGTGGATTTCCCTGCTCCATCGGTGCCAGAAAAAACGATAATCAGTGCATTATCCTTTCTACTCGACTTTAAGTGAGGATTGCCATGCAGGAACCGGACAATCAGCGACTTGGGTCGTAGTTGGTTATTTCCGCCAAATAACGTCGCCCAGTTTGGCATAAAAGTCCGGATCGACCAACCTCCTGATCTTCTTCGGTTCCCGAATCAGCCTTTTTGATCGAGCGATCAGTTCATAAACAAGCGTGGTCGCCCAAATCGCAGACGGGTTTTCTTGTCGCAATCTCATCAGATCCAGATACGGCCTAGTTTTGATTGTATTATTGAGACCCCACGGGGGCGCGACGGCGGTGTCAAATTCGAAACAGTTTGTTGCCACATGTAAATACTGTTGCAAACTGCTTTCATATCCCATGTTCTCGAATCGCTCTTTGATCATGTCCCAGTCGACTGCTGCGCTGTACTTCTGGGCTAAAAGTATGAACTCAAATAATTGCCGCAATGAGAGCATTCTCATACAGTCCATTGTATCAAATAAAAATGCATGAATAACGCTGTGCATTATCATTATGGTTGGATCTGGCAAGAGGCACTCGCCGCCTGGCAACACAGTCTTGTTTGCGCTGCTTAACACATCTTCACAACACAGTAATCGTTGGTATCGCATCACGACTGGCTGCACGTGCAATTCGATTGATACCGGCCAATCCCGGTGCACCAGTGCTGGATAGTGATGTTTGTGGGAAAGAGCCTTGAGTGCTACTTCTGCCAGATCAATTTTTCCCTCTATTGACTGATATCCTGACGCCTGCATTTTTGCTAGCACCTCGGACAAACGCTTTTCCGGAATCAGGATGTCAAGGTCAGTGATCATTCTCTCGCCAGCGGTCGGATAGAGTCCACTTACCAGCATCGCCGCTCCCTTGAGGAGAACCGGTGTTACCCCGAGATCATTAAGAGCCGAAGTCATTTCGCTCAACTGCTCTTGACAACAAAGATTTTTCTCGAGATTCAGTGCATAGACTGCTTCAAGGTAGTCAATTACGCTTGGCGGCAACGTGTCATACATGCCCTCCTGCTCTTGTAGAGCCCAGCGTAGGATCGGTGTAACGAGGTGATCGCCCGAGCGACGCAGCACTGATGCCCATTGATCCTCGCTCTTCGGCAGGTCAGACGGTGAAAGCGACTGACCAAGTGCGCCGCTCAGACACTGACACAGCTTAGATACCGCCGTAAACTTCTTTGTGTTCAAAAGGATTGGTTCCTTATGGCTTAACACTTTGTATTTGGAACAACAACCTTATCGCCCAAGCGCTACTACGGGGGCTGGGGTGGTAGTTTGCGTAGCAAGGTTTATGGGCGGAACATGCGACCGACCCTACTGGAAAACTCACCATGCCCCCCGCTTAGCCTAATACACTGACGCTTACCTAGGAGCACAACGCTGCCAGAATAAGCGAAGTAACGAGCACCGCATCGACGGGCGCTTATCAGCAATGTACCGACGTTACTTCTGTTCGACAGGAGACTGGCCCATGAGATAGTCGTGGCCGAGCAGAAATTCTCGACCGAACCCTGTCACCGGGGTGCTTGACTGGCACAAGGCTGTGCCGGACTGCATGACCTGGCGCGCAATTGCCCAGCGCAAGCTTGTAAGAAGCCCTTGAACAGTCGCTCAGCGCCTGGGCATGGAACCAAGCCTGACGGCCACGCAGTTGAGAATCCACCGGACAGAAGTGCATAGGGTACAAGGTAGCTGAATCATCCAGTCCAGCACAGCGAACAGGTCGAGAATCCGTTGCCGTTCCCAGCCATGCTGGTAGAGCAGGCGAACCAGAGTCCGCTTCGCCTGATAGCGGGCTTCCGGGTCGTGACGGGTTTGCCGGGTGCGCAGGTGGGCGACTGTCACCAGCGCAAAGGGGTTGCGGTGCGTGTCGAGGGCTTCGGACTGGTCGGCCAGTCCGCTCAGTTTGACCACGGGGAACTGGAAGTGGTGTTTGCAGCCGAGTACTTCAAAACCGTAGTCTTCGGGCTTCCAACCGTCGTCGTCGTCCGCCAGCACGGCCGGACTGGCGATTGGGCATGCGTAGCGATCATAGGGACGATAGTTGTAGGTAAACATGCGTTTGCACAAAATCGACGTCGCGCTGACCCTGGACTTCGATGTGCACGTAGATCCAGCGTTGCTCTCCGCTGGTGAGGGTGACTTGCACCAGCGCATCGGCAAGGCGTCTGCCGAGTTCGGCATCGCGCACCACTTGCCGCAATTCGGTGTTCTTGAACTCGTGACCCTGCGCCTAGTCGATCTGTGCGTGCGCTTCGGGAAAGTAAAACGCCATGAATTCGGGAAAGGCGTGTTCGATCAGCATCGGTCAAAAAAGTCGACCAGGGATTCAGCATCGAGCACGTTGAGTATCCAGGTTTCTAGTTGTTCAATGCTGGCACTGGTCAGGCGAGCGCAAACCGCATCCGGCAAGCGGCCAAAACGATGAGTGAGTAGGCGCTGCAGGAAAACTACGGCCTCTTCTTGACGGCCTTCTTGACGGCCTTCTTGACGGCCTTCTTGACGGCCTTCCTGACGACCTTGCTGTAATCCTTGTTGCAATCCTTTTTCGATGCCGAATCGTTCGGCAGAGGTGACGTAGGGCATGGCGACGTTCCTTTCCAGTCTCCCTGCTTGTGATCTGGCAATCCCCCAGCAAGGCTTCCTTCGGGCGAAACTCAGTTTTCCTTGAAAACCTCGTCGAGCGTAGCCGCATCGAGGAGGTTTTCTGCCCAGCTTTCCAGTTGTTCGCACGGCGCGGTTTGCAGCCGAGTCAGGGTTTCCGCGTTGAGGGTGCCGAAGCGTTTGGTAAGCAAGCGTTGAATAACCGCTGCTTCGCCCTTTTGTGCGCCTCTTTGTTCGCCTTGCTGAACGCCACGCTGGATGGCGAGGCGTTCGACGCTGGTGACGTAGCGCATTTTGCTTTCTCCTTCGATGGCTGCGATATCTTGCCACAGCTTTTGTTCGAGTCTGTCCGGTAGCCGCATCATCCAATCCAGCACGGCGAACAGGTCGAGAATCCGTTGCCGTTCCCAGCCATGCTGATAGAGCAGGCGAACCAGGGTCCGCTTCGCCTGATAGCGGGCTTCCGGGTCGTGACGGGTTTGCCGGGTGCGCAGGTGGGCGGCGGTGACCAGCGCAAAGGGGTTGCGGGGTGTGTCGAGCGCTTCGGTCTGGTCGGCCTGTTCGCTCAGTTTGACCACCGGGAACTGGATGTGGTGTTTGCAGCCGAGCACTTCAAAGCCGTAGTGGTCGGGCTTCCAGCCGTCGTCGTCGTCCGCCAGCACGGCCAGGCTGGCGATTGGGCAGGCGTAGCGATCAAAGAGACGATAGTTGTAGGTGAACATGCGTTGCGCAAAATCGGCGTCGCGTTGACCCTGGACTTCGATGTGAATGTAGATCCAACGCTGCTCGCCGCTGGTGAGGGTGACCTGCACCAGTGCGTCGGCAAGGCGTCTGCCGAGTTCGGCGTCGCGCACCACTTGCCGCAGTTCGGTGTTCTTGAACTCATGGCCAAGGGCCCAATCGATCTGGGCGTGCGCCTCCGGGAAGTAGAACGCCATGAACTCGGGAAAGGCGTGTTCGAGCACGTCTTTCCAGGGGCTGTCGTAGTCGTCGTCAGCGGGCTGCGGTGCGGTGGGTTCGGTCATGGTGTTCGGCCGGGTCAGAGGACTGTCTTGCCTGACGAATGCGATGCGGATGGGCCATTTGACGCGATGGACGCGGCGCGCATCAACACCACCCGACGAATGGGGGGCGCATTTCCATCGCTTTACGGATGGGGTGAGACGCTGTAAGCGCCTCAATCATCGGGCGATTTCGATCAGCATCGGTCAAAAAAGTCGTTCAGGGATTCAGCATCGAGCACGTTGAACATCCAGGTTTCTAGTTGTTCAATGCTGGCGCTGGTCAGGCGAGCGCAAACCGCATCCGGCAAGCGGCCAAAACGATGAGTGAGTAGGCGCTGTAGTAAAACTACGGCCTCTTCCTGACGGCCTTCCTGACGACCTTCCTGACGACCTTCCTGACGACCTTGCTGTAATCCTTGTTGCAATCCTTTTTCGATGCCGAATCGTTCGGCTGAGGTGACGTAGGGCATGGCGACGTTCCTTTCCAGTGTGTAGACGTCGTGCAGGAGTTGCTGCTCCAGTGCGTTGGGCAAGTGCATCAGCCAGTCGATGACGCTGAAGAGGTCGATGATGCGCTGTTTGTCCCACTCTCGTTCGTAGAGCAGCTTCGCGAGCCGCCATTTTGCCGCATAGCGTTGCTCCGGATCCCCTTTTGTCTTGCGGGTGAAGAGGTGAGCTGCGGTGACCAGGGCGAATGGATTGGGGTCTTCGAGCAGGGATTCGATCTGGCTGTCGTAGTCGAGGATCTTGACGGCGGGAAAACGGATGCCGACCTCGCAGCCGAAGAGCTGGTAGCCGAAGGTGTCCGGTTTCCAGCTTTCGCTGTCGTCGGCCAGCACGGCGAGGCTTGCGACCGGCCTGCGGTAGCGGTCGTAGAGGCGGTAGTTGTAGGTGAACAGGCGTTCGGCGAAATGGGCGTCGCGCTGACCCTGCACTTCAATGTGCACGTAGATCCAGCGTTGCACTCCGCTGGTGAGGGTGACTTGCACCAGCGCGTCGGCAAGGCGTCTGCCGAGTTCGGCGTCGCGCACCACTTGCCGCAGTTCGGTGTTCTTGAATTCGTGACCCTGCGCCTAGTCGATCTGGGCGTGCGCTTCGGGAAAGTAAATCGCCATGAATTCGGGAAAGGCGTGTTCGATCAGCATCGGTCAAAAAAGTCGTCCAGGGATTCAGCATCGAGCACGTTGAGTATCCAGGTTTCTAGTTGTTCAATGCTGGCGCTGGTCAGGCGAGCGCAAACCGCATCCGGCAAGCGGCCAAAACGATGAGTGAGTTGGCGCTGCAGGAAAACTACGGCCTCTTCCTGACGACCTTCTTGACGACCTTGCTGTAATCCTTGCTGTAATCCTTGCTGTAATCCTTGTTGCAATCCTTTTTCGATGCCGAATCGTTCGGCTGAGGTGACGTAGGGCATGGCGACGTTCCTTTCCAGTGTGTAGACGTCGTGCAGGAGTTGCTGCTCCAGTGCGTTGGGCAAGTGCATCAGCCAGTCGATGACGCTGAAGAGGTCGATGATGCGCTGTTTGTCCCACTCTCGTTCGTAGAGCAGCTTCGCGAGCCGCCATT